>FLOH01000644.1_pt1 | contig 67643 bp, 100 predicted proteins | sample 756751 | NCBI WGS metagenome assembly FLOH01 (sample SAMEA4026879, study PRJEB14308) | marine metagenome | biome: coastal water; material: water | depth 74 m
TACGCTTGCATGCAAATACTCTTTTTCCATGTTTATCCCCCGATATAGGTTAGTGTTATGGTCTTTATAATCTGTGGAATTGTGCTTGTCAAGAACAAAATGCAAAAAAGATTGAATTATTTTGCAAAAGTGTATTTTTTTATGATCTGAAGTGTAAATGACAGTAAGAGAGTATGAATTCATGGAGTAAGATGGAGTAAGATGGAGTAAGAAGTTTTAAAGTTTTTTTCAAAAGTATATTTTTTTGGTTTGTGAGATGTAAATGATAGTAAGAGGGAATGAAATAAAAAAGAAGTATAAAAAGAGGGGGGGGGGGAAACGCCTATGAATGAAAAAGATATAGCCGAAATATAACTACCGGCGATTACGGCCGATAGTCCTGATCGAACCGTAAACCTTTGACGATCTGCCCTGGCTACAATCGCAGGGCGTATCTTTAAGGGCTTACGCTCTTAACTGACCTCGATAGCTGCTTGACTGGGGCTGTCATGCTGGCAATCCGCCCATGATAGGCTGAGTCGTTAAGGTGGCGACTGAGATCACGGATCTGCGTGGACTGTGCGTGGATCTGTAGCTGTACGATAGGCAGTCTAACGGGATGCACTCCGCATGGTAACATCCCTGAGGTAAAGATATGCGGTGGCTGGCATAGCTAAAGCTGTTCTCTATGCCGGGGTCTCAGCTATCCCTCAAGGCTGGGTGTGGCCTAACGTCCTGCGGGAGTTCGGGAATGGTTGCACTAAGCGGTAGAAGTCCTGCTCGCGGTTATCGGTTATGCCTGCGGTCAAGCCAAAGCAAGCCGATGCTCATGGTCTGAGCAAGTAAACAGACGGGATTCACCTATCCCGGCCCTGCGGTCTTAAAAGGATGATGTTCCTCCACGTTACGGGGCGGCGGCTTACGTCGTAAAGTAAGCTCTTTCGGTTGATGTTTGGACTGGGAGCCATAGCGGTTGAAATACCGTGCTGATTGGGAAGTTAAGAACGGTTTGCGGAGCGATGGACTGGAGTATCCTTTGATACACCTGTTCTGCCAGCTTGGGCGGGAACTGCCGTTGAGAGGGCCTACAATGGTCTTGAGCAATGATGCTTGCCGAACTGACTGACTGAGATGCACGATTGATGTTTTTGAGACTGTTTATCCTGGTGTGGGCTGAGACTGATAGAAACATAGAGTCCCTCCGACTCTGTAGTACTGAAGTACGAGTAAAACTGCCCCCGAGGTATTGGGGGCGGTGCAGTACATAAGGCTTACTTGCCGACGGGCCATAAAACAGTCGGCTATCAAATCTGGCCCTCAAGGGCGGGAAATTCTTGAACGGGAAATTCTAATCTGGAAAGCGGACACCTTCGGGAAAACGCAAGCGATCTGGGCGATGTAGGAAAATCTTGAGCGAGAAAATCTTAACTTTGAGGGCGGGGTTGGGTATAACGAAAACTGGAGGAAATTATCATGAGACGCGAGAAAAACGGGAAAGTTTACATCCTGCGAAAAAGGAGGGCGAAATGGTTATAGATGCTACAAACAAACCACATGCGGAAATAGCTGTGGCGGGAAAAATTAAGCTGATACATGATCACGACGAATATTGGGACAGAACGGGAAAAGGCAAGGACTACATCAGCCCCATCTTGGAATCTCCAACATGGAAGGAAATTCTGAAAAAAGCTGAAGAAGCTGTCCAAACAACAGGAGATTTTATCCACATTTTTCTTGAAAACATACATGAAATGTCGGAAAATACTCTGTTAGCGTTAGGTACCGCCGATAAAATTCTTCCTATTGAAGAAGGCGTGAAAATCTTCCGTCTATCATTTGGATCATAATGAGAAAATTCATCATACTATGAGCCGACTCCGAGAAATCGGGTGTCGGCTTTTGGTGGTATACGCGCAGGCGTGTGTACGTTGCCGTGGGTGGCTGATGGTAGCAGGGAGAGCAGGAAAATCTCTTTCTTGCCCTGCCTGGTGTCAATTAAGACGCCGACAATTATATCCACGGGAGGGATAATATGGAAGCACGGAAAATTTTAGTATCGGAAATCGAAGTTGACCCGGATCAACCACGGGAAATTTACTCCAACATGGAGTCCCTGGTCGGTTCCATCAAAACAAACGGCTTCCAGCCACAGATGGCCATTACAGTCCAAAGTATTGCCGACAGTCAGAACGGGAAAAAATACCGGACTATCATTGGCAATAGGCGGACGATGGCGTCTGAGAAAGCTGGCATTCTGGAAATTTGGGCGTTCGTTTCTGATGGCATGAGCGATGCAGAAATTTACGGATTGCAGATCATGGAAAATGAGAACCGGGAAAATTTGCTTCCGATGGAAAGAGCAAGGGCTATCCGAAAGGGTATTGACAGGGGAATATCCATGAACCGCCTGGCAAAAGTCTTTACAGTAACCTTGCCGACCCTAAAGGCTGACCTGGAACTGTGCGGGCTGGCACCTGAACTCCACAAGTTTGTGGACACGGGAAAACTTCCAAAAGAAGTTGCCAGAAAGCTGGCCACAGAACTTGTGGAATTCCCAAAGCAAATGCACGCATTTAATAGTGCAGTTAGGGACGTTCGTTCGGCTACGAAAATGCTGGCGGCTCTTCAAGCCTATATGGATAAGAGAGCGCAGACAGACATCTTCGCACAAGCGTCACGAGACGCTGCTGACAATGGTGGACTGATGAAAGCAAGAAAATCCAGCGAGAAATTACAGAAGGCAGTTGACAATTTCATGAAAACGCAAACCGAAGTCGGAGCAGAAAATATGGTTAACGCCAGGAAAAGAGAATCAAAACAGCTCCGGTCATTTTATGAACAACTGAAGAAAATTGCCGAGGGTCAGATTTCCACACTGGATGCTTTTGATGCCAGAACAAATATCAACGCCCCCAAAGAGGCCGTGGCTGTATAGCGAGAAATTGCCATTGCCCATCAAATATAGCCTGACCTGGGAAACCGGGTCGGGCTTTTTTGGGTAGAAGATACGAGTAAAATTGAATGTAAAGGAGGTGAGGAAACATGCCGATCGAAATTAAGACTGAGAAAAGGATCTCGGGCACTGGCAAACGTGGGCGCCGGATCTTAGGGGTTAAGGTTTTACGAAAAGAAGACCTGCCCGAACTTTACACGGGAAATTACGAAAAACGGCCAGTTGTTTTTCAGCATCAGAATTCACTGGTGAGAATCATGTATAAGCAATCCAAGACTGTTCCCACTGAAATTCGGGATATGTACGAAAACTGTTTTTATACAGAAGAAGACTTTCAGGCAATGAAGGAGAAAATCTACCAGGCTGGTGAACATCTTCGGGATGTGAACAGATTTCTGAGAAAAGAGCGAGAAAGCTGGAATGGGGTTGAAACGATTGTGATTTAATATATCAAAACGGAGGCTTTTAGACTATGAACCGCTGAAACTACCGAGAAAACGCATAGTGGGCCTGGGGAACAGGCCCATCCATAAAAGGCCCCAAGAAGACCTTGGAGCTTGTTGTGGATGAACTGGAAAATTTAGCAGATGTTGAAAGATAGCTTTGTCAACTATCGCAAACGCTGGATAAGGTGGACGTAAAAACAAACCCCAGCCTGCCAATAAACAGGAGGTGACGATCCATGAAAAAAGACGATGAAGAATATCTCCGGGAAGGGCTACGGGAAATCCGCGAGGATTCGAGGCTTGACTACATGAGTAAGCTGGAAACCATGCGGAAATTTTACCATAACTTTCAAATATACGGGAAGGGAGGCGAGAAATCATGCGAAAATTCTTTCAACACTACTGCAACTCACAGCACGTCTTCTGCCGCCTTCGGGACTTGAGGGTGTCTATCCAGCGGGCCAGAAAATGGGCCACGTCCTACGAGAAATTCTCCCACAGGTTTTTGTATGCTTAATGCGTCTCCCGTGGTGAAGAGGGGGAGTCCGGGAAACCGGCTCCCCTTTTTTGCGTAGAAACCCTAATAACGGGGTGAATTATGCCTATGGGAGGGAAATTATGCGTTATGATCTGAGCGAGAAAAGAATAAAGAAGCTCCTCGAACCGTTGTTCGAGGAAAATACTCATCAAACGGATGTCGTGATTGGGGTTTACAAGAAATTCATTCTTGACTACGACGATATCACTGACATTGCTGGCCATCCGACCTGCGGGAAAATCATGAGCGTTTGGCTGTTCGAGAAATTCATTGAATTCGACAAGAAGCATCACCCGGAAGTTATGGCGGGCGGAGCGTGGATGAACTGGGGCTTTTCTTCCAGCGAGAAAATGGGATGGGAAGTGAGCCTGGAAAATTGCACGTTCACCTATGCGCCCGGGAAGGGAGAAAACCATGAAAACAATCCTGATAGCGGTAGCGATGAGTGTCTTGCTATGGTCGCCGTTGGCTGAGGCCAAGAGCAAGAAATCCACGGCGAAGTACACCACGACCTACACATACCACAAGAAAACGGGATACTGGACGATCAAGAACAAGAAAAGACTGTCCACACTGGAAACGATTGAGAAGATCAACGGGAAATTCAACAAGAAATGGGGGCTGAAGTAATGCGAGAATTATTGAAAGCTGTTGGGCTTACGGTGTGGTTCGCCTGGATGATTGCTATGTGCTATCTGGGTGCGATTGCGGTGTTTGCACAGGGGAAATTCTAACAACGGGAGGGAAAACCATGAAGAAATTTGACGAGAAAAAGGAAGCGACACAGGAATACAAGAAGGCCCGGAAAGCCAAGAACAAGAAAGCCAAGGCCAGCCGGAAAAGGAACAGGGTTTAGTCTCTGCATTGTGGGCGGGAAAATCATCCTGCCTACACTGGAGGGTTTAAATCATCAAACCCAAGGAGGGGTTCTCATGAAAATAAATAGAAAAAGTTTGATAGAGGCTGTGAAAATTGCGTCGAAGCTGACGAGCGGGAAAAATAACAACTTTCCGGTTTTATCGTGCGTGATGCTGGACGGTGCCGGCCAAAAGCTGATGGCTACGGACCTGGAAATGATGGTCCACGTCCCACTGGAAATTTCCGACTACACCCGTGTTGCGGAGTCTGTTGGTGTTGATGAAATCACAGGGGAAGACGGCGTGGACGCACTGAAGGGGCCACAGCTGAAGCAGTTGGCCGAGGACTACGGGATTGAGCTGCCGGGAAAAGCCACGGTTGCCGTGATGCGGGAAAAGATTGTTGCGGCCTGCAGAAACGCTGGTGTGGAAGAAAGCTCCTGGGATGAACAGTTCTGCATCCCTGCCAAGGACTTCGGGAAAATCCTGGGCACACTGGAAGAGGATGAAGTGGAAATCACTCTGACCGAGCATGAGGATGGCACGTTGTTTCATTCAACGGCGCCCAGAGTGAGGATAGGCCAGAATTTCAGGGGCCTTGCCACGGTTGACCCGGACGAGTTCCCGAGCCTTTCAGTGGATATCACGGTAGACACGGAAATTTCCCTGAACAAGAAAGCCATGCTGGATGTGGCAATCGCTGCGGTCAAGGACGAAAACCAAGGCTTCAAACTGAACGGGTTGTATTTTGACCTGAGCGACCGAGAAAAACCGGCTGTGGTTGCCACGGACGGACACCGGCTGCACTGGACAACTCTCGCTGCGGATGCAGTGACCGCCCCGGAAGGCGCGACAGGGATATTGATGCCGTTGGATGCCGTGAAAATGTTTAAGTCGCTGTTCTCTGATGAGGATGTTGTTGCGATATCGTGCGATACATCTTCGGCTTCGCCGTACCTCATGGTTCCGTTCGGAGAAAAAGGCGGGATGCTGTATATCCGTGCGCTTGAGGCAAGGTTCCCTGACTGGAGAAGGGTCGTCCCCCAGTCGCCCGAGAAAAGCGTGACTATTGTGAAGTCTGATTTTCAGAAGCCGCTGGAACAGGCCCTGACGATCACCGGGGAGCGATACTCCGGCTTTCACCTGAAATTCAATGGTGGGCTGGATGTGGAGTTCACAAACCCGGAAAAGGGCGAGTACCAAAGGATCTCCATCCCCATTAAAAGCAAGAACTATCCTGATGATGAGGAGGTCTTGTTTGGGATCAACGGCCGGTTTATCCTGGACGCAATGGGACCGATCGGAAGCGAAGACATGGAAATAATGTTTGACGATCATACGAAACCAATGAGCATGAGGCATGAAAATTACCATGCGTTAGTGATGCCCATGCGGGTCTGATAAGTCCCCATCGTGGGGATTTTGTTGGACTTATATAGAGCCTGCGGGATTTACCCTCCACCCGCAGGCTTTTTTATGAGCCTAACATTTTTTTATTGACAAAGATTTTTGTAATTTGTTAGTTTGTGCTTATAGGGAACAAAAAATTTGATTAAGGAGGCAAAACATGGATGTATTGATCATTGCAACAAGGGCTTTTTTCTTATTCACGGGGCTATGGATGAGCACCACGTATTTAGCCCTTGCGCTTCGCAAGGTATCAGTTCCATATGTAATCTCAATTGCAGCATTTGGTGGAATCACCGGATTCGTAATATCAATGGGATGGTTAGGAGGCGTATGAAATATTATTTTCGAGCAGAGTGTAGCTGTGACTCCGAGAATCTTGCGAATCTTTTAATGGACAGGAAAATTCGTTTCCGATTTATCAATGAGGACGTTTACAGTGGCATGGATGTGGATTGTGGATTAATGGATCTCTGGAGAATGATGAACGAGATAGAGGACGGCCATCTAATGGCCGATACCGTCAACACCCCGGAAAAGTACACAGGTGGTAGGAGATATGGCAAGAAACCAATAACACCAAAGGAGAGGGAAAATGAAGAACGTAGAAATGAAGATGGACGGGAAAAAGCTGGTTATCACGGTGGACACAAGCAAGACTTTTGGGCCGAGCAAGTCGGGCAAAACCATCATAATCGCAAGCACCGAAGGTAATGTGCAGGAAAGTGGTGTGACGATCGGGCTGAACGTCTACAAGAAAGCGTAGGGTACCTGACCCATGCTCAAGGTCCCGGGCCGGAAAAGCCGGGGCCTTCATGGATGTGTCAGAAAGTAACGTAAACCAATAAGAAAGGAGGGGAGAACAATGAGGAGCTACCAACGTGCTGGTTATCCATTCATCTGGTGTCAAACCACTGAGGATGACCGGCTGATTCGGGAAAACCGCATAAAAGTGGACGACCCGAACGTGAAGTTCTGGAAGTGGGATATTACTTCCGGATTCCAAGCGTTCGTGAATCCGAATGGAGACCCGAATGTGTGGACATGGACATTGGCAGATGAATTGCTTGATCCCATGGAGGCATTGGAATTTGTGAAGGCTATTCCTGAAGAGAACGGGAACATCATTTTCATGATGGACTTTCACAAGTTCTTTGAGAGCATCGAGGTGACGAGAAAAGCGTTGTCTCTGAAACCGCACCTGAAATCCACCGGGAAGATGGTTGTGTTCGTATCCGCTGTTATGGGGATACCGCCCGAGATGGCGAATGATGTCACCGTGTATGACTTCAAATTGCCCACTAAAATCGACCACAGCAAAACCTTGGGGCGTTTGTGCCAAGACACGGGTATCGACATGCCTTCCGACTCGGAAGCGATTGTGGACGCTTGTGCGGGCTTGACTCAGGAAGGGGCTGAGAATGCCCTTGCCAAGAGTTTAGTGGACAACGGGAAGTTCGTCTATTCGGATGTGCTGGAAAAGAAGGGGGTGCAAATCAACCAGACCGGGTATCTTAAGTTCGGGACTTACGAAGAGACATTCAGTGATCTTTACGGTCTCGAATATCTCAAGTGGTGGACGCTGAAAGCTCTGAAAAAGAAGTTTGGTCTTTCGGAAGAAACTATTGAGAAAATCCCATTGGAGACAAGGATGCGGTTGGTTAGCCCAGGTGGGATCTTGCTTTTTGGCGTCCCTGGCAGTGGAAAGTCGCACTTTGCCAAGGCACTCGGCAATGAACTGGCGAGGCCGGTCCTTGACATGAGTTTCAGTGCGTTAAGAGGTGGTCTTGTCGGTGATACCGAAAGAAACACGGCTGATTGCTGGAAACGCATCGAGTCATTTGAGAATGCTATTGTATTTGCGGATGAGTTCGACAAATCCCTTGAGGGTATTGAGGGATCACAGACTGATGGGGGAAATTCAGCGAGGATATTTCAAAGCTGGATGACCTACCAGGAAGATAGAAGGTCAAATACCTTCTGGATCGCTACCTGTAATAAGCTGGAAACGATCATGTCATGGTCTGGCGGAGCATTGGCGGCAAGGTTTGACTGTATATTCTTCGTAGATATGCCTACGCCTGACGAATGCAAGGGGATAGCTAAAATCTGGAGCAAAAAACTGGGTGTTGATATTCCGGAAGACTACGACTTCGAGGGCTTTTCAGGCAGGGATATCAAGAAACTGGCAAGGCAAATGGCGATGCTGGAATGCTCCGTGGACGATGCGCGGAGATACATTATCCCGGTTGCCGAGAGTGATCCTGAGTTGATCGCCAATATCCGGAAGAAAGCCAGGAAGACCTGCATATGGGCGAGTAAGGAACAGGAAACTATGTCTGTGAAACGTAGAATTAAAATTTAAGGGGGTGGTTAAAATTCCTTGCTATTCGGTAAATACAATGAGCGTGAAGCTGGAGGCCGCTGATAAAGAACTGTTGAAAAAGGCGGCTGAAGGTATGCGTCTCCGGGTGAGAGAGTACGGAAGCGCCACATCTTACGGCTCCATTATGGTCGAGAGCGGTGTGGCGACATTCCCGGAGACTTATCGAGAAACTTTCAACAAGCTGAAGGTGGAATATTCCAAGAAAGTTGTGATGCAGGTGGCCAAAAGAAAGGGTTGGTCCGGCGCCTGGTCTAAGACTAAGGAGACGCCTACGGTTACTCTGAGGAGGTATTGAGATGGCAGACACAATGAAGATCGAGATTCTTGAGGATGGCACAATCTCCGTCTCCACCGACCGGATCAGCGACGCGAACCACGTTTCGGCTGACGAGTTCCTGAAGGAGGTCGAGAAGCTGGCCGGTGGTACGAGGACGACTGAGAAAAAGAGAAACCACTATCATAGGCATGAGGGGAGGGCTTTCGCTCATGCACATTGATGAAGGGTAGTAAATCAATCAGGGAGGCCGACACCTGTTGGCTTTCCTTACTGGTGGACTACCACTGGAAAACTCAACAAAGGAGGAGAAAACATGAGCGAAAGCACGCAAACCACGGTGGAGCAGCAGCTTTACCAAAACTGCACGATCTGGATCACATCAGTATCGTCATGGTCGGGCAAGGACAAACTGAAAGCGTCTGACTTGGGAAAGGATCCGGACGACATCCTGGACATCATAGAACTGGGCCGGAAAAATATTATCCCAGACGATGTCAGGATTAACATGCTGAAACCCAGCTCACAGGTAACGTCTTTAATGTCAACCGTTGGCAAAAGGTTTTTCATTAGAGGGGCCTGGCTGGTCCCGAACTCTAACTTCATGCAGGCGCAGACCGGGCTTGAGAAAATCGATAGTAACCAGGCGGTGATTGTCGAGGACCTCATCAACAACATGCCAGCCATTCAAGCAGAGATGATTTATAAATACCCAATCCTGGCAGATGCCAAGTGGCCGACCGATCAGCAGATCCGGAACCGCTTCAAAGTGAAGTGGCATGTCTGTGAAATCCGCGGCGCCGAGATCAACGAAGCTGATCCGCTGGACCTGATAGAAGCGAAGCGCAGGTTCCAGCAACAATTATCGGAAACTTATGAAGAATATTCCGAGCAAATCATGGACCAAGCGAAAACTGCCATGATGGAGGCTATCAAAGAGATATCTGATAAAATCGAGCAGGGACAGAAAATCACTGAAGGGACGCTGAAGAAGCCCAAGAGGGTTGTCGATGATTACCTGAACATTGCCCAGATATTCGACCTGCAGGATGTGTTGGCAGAGATTGAGAAGTTGAAAGCTGAGCTGGAAAACGTGGAAGCCAAGGATATCCGTGGTAACTGGGACTTTTCCCAACAATTCGCTGACAAGATTAAAGGGATGGCTGGCAATATCGGGGATATTTCGGGGTTGTCCGCGGATGGTTCTGCCAAAAGACGGATACAATTTAAAAAGGTGGCGTGAGATGCTGGTTGGCTTTAATCCCTGCACCTGCTTACCATCGAGGAATGGTAGGCAGCCTGAAGCGATTAAGGTAAAGTAAAGTGAACAATCTGGAAAAAAGGAGGTGGGCGAGGTGAACTTGAGAGTGCAAGAAATAATTGCTACTTATCCGGGGTTTAGCCCGGAAGATTTCTTCCTTTGTGACCGTTGTGATTGCATCATGTTGAAATCCCGGTGCAAAGCAAGACTGAAAAAAGCCATTCGCAAACAAAAATCTTTGTACACAGTAGAGTCGATGGATGTGAATTGCCTACAGTGCGAACAGGGCCGAGGAATAACCGGGCTGTGGCTGGATATGCCGTTCAAGGTATGTTCTGTGATCAACTGTCGCAGAGCAGTAGCCTCAAATGGCCTGTGCGATATGCACTACACGCGAATCAGGGTGGGCACACTTTCAAAAGTATGCTGCACTTGTGGGGATGATGTAGCCCTGGCAGACTACCACAAAAAAGAGGGAGCATCGGATGGTCGGCAGTCGAGCTGCAAGAAGTGCATGATAATTTTGAGTTCAGAGAAATGGAAGGAGGGTGTGGAGCAAAATGAAAATAACGGAAAGGAGGTATAACCATGCTAATCGACATTGGACCAATAAGTTTTTTGACCCTCCGGGAGCAGAAAAACTGTCTCCTGGAATGTGCAGACAAATACCCTATCCTGAATGGTCTTGTATTCCTGATTGACAAAATACAGGATGATGCTGTGGACCGTTTGGGGTTTTCGAATCTTCAGGTGTTCGGGAAGGAGGTGTGAAGTGGAATTTCCTAACCCGTGCTGCCGCTGTGGGTTCTGTTGCCTGTCTGAAATGTGTCCCTCTGGGATAGCTGTCTACGGGTTCTGCAAGGTGTGCCCTGCTCTTTCGTTCCATAACGGGGTATCCAGTTGCGCTCTCGTTGAACCAGGGCTTGTCCCGGTAGGTGACGGATGTTGTATCTTGGCAAGGGCATATAAAGGCGGGGTTAAGTATGACTATGCGAGTCTTAGCCCAACAGTTAAGATCCGGGCGGTCAAGGCCATAAGGGGAGTATAAACCATGACAGAAGAGAAAAACATGACATTAATAGCCTGCCCTGTGAAAAGGTCAATGACGTACAAGTGGGTATGCACTGAAAAATGCACCTACACGCAGGCCCAGTGTTCGGAGAAAATACAGGCCATGAAGCTGGAGACGAAATATTGCATCAACTGTGCGAATAACCTCAAGGAGCAGGAGTGCAGTGCCTGTATGGATGTAGACGGTGGGAGGACAAGGCCGCGCTGGAAGCTGCCGGTGGAAGGAATACGAAAATCTTCACCGGAAAGTGCGCCTGAACAAATGAGTTTATTTTAATGGGAAGGAGGCAAAGGAATATGGATTTTGAAAGCATGAAAATCGATTGCCCATGGAAGATTCTGGCTGGAGGTTGCATGGTCAAGGGGCTGGAATGCACTGAGGACAATTGCGCTCCTTTCCATTGGGCAGGGGAAATCGTGAACAGGCTCTGGGTTTCTGCAGATGTTAAAATCCGCACTGACTAATGACCAAGGTTTCACGTGGAACCATAATCCGGAAGGAAAGGAGGTGCGATGGGTAGACCGGAAGAAACGAAATCAATCAAGGTAATGAGCATCGTAACATTCTGCATATGGCTGCTGTTTGTGCTGGCCATGATGGGGAATTAAGGAGAAAAACATGAAATACCAATTTCAACTGGAAGGGAAACGATCAACCATCTTCACGAACAAGGGGAAAAAAGCTGTAAGGATATTCAAGGATAGCGGTGATTTTCTGGTCAATGCTGATCTCAAGGCCGCTGATGGAACGATGTTCGATGCAGTTCTTGTTATCGACATATTCTCATCTGGCGAGCACTGCGGGACTTACATCCTGCTGCCGGATAAAATTGTGAAGCAGGGAGAGCCTGGGTTCCTTGAGCAAATAGGGAAAACCAGCGAAGAGTTCTTTCCGTACAAATACAAATATCGAGCTGTTCTTCCCTGCCAAGATCATCATGTTGGGGACGATGGGTGGTCAAGATAAATAATCCAAATTTTGCCCGGTTGAGGCCCGGGCACATCCATCCAAGTGCATCTCGTGGTGAGGTGCCTTTGGGTTGGTGAAACTCAAATTAAGAGGAGGACAATGAAAACTCTACTCATGGCAACCGCGCTCATCGCCGGGTTCGCAACCTTTTGGGTTTACCTATGGTGGTCGAAGCCTTGTTATGTCCAACGAGGTGTTTGCGAAGTTTTTCCACCCAACATCAAATGTGCGATGACCAAGATGGGGCCTTGCCATGATTACAGGTTTTGGGAAGGCAGTAAAAGACTTGAGGTGAACACCGGAGATGGAGTGTGGCAAAGGCTGAGGTATTAAATCGGGCTTTATTTTAAGAAATTTTGGAAAAAAACTTAACCGGGTTTTGAAATTGCAAAGGAGATTGGGAATGACCCTACTCGACAATAAAAGTTTCTACCCAACACCGCCGAAGCTGGCGGAAAGGATGATAAAGAAAATCAAACTGCCTAAAGATTATGCCGCCTATGACCTTTCCGTTCTGGAGCCATCGGCTGGCAAGGGTGATCTAATCGAGGCACTCAACAAGGACAGGTATGACGGGTTCCATGGGAACGGTAGATTCAGGAATGTTTCAGCGATCGAGAGCGATCCGGACTTGAGGGCATGCCTCCGTGGAAAAAGTATCAAGGTAATTGACTCCGACTTCCTGGCCTACGCTGGCGCCGATAAGTTTGATTTGATAATTGCCAACCCTCCGTTTCATGAAGGAGATAAGCATTTACTCAAAGCGATTGACATTATGTACCGCGGGCAGATCATCTTTCTTCTCAATGCGGAGACCATAAGAAATCCCTATACAAACACAAGAAAACTTCTGGTCCAAAAGTTGGATGAACTGTATGCCGATATTGAATACATCGACAATGCTTTCAAGGATGCCGAAAGACAGACTGACGTGGACGTGGCAATAGTAAATGTTTTAATCGAACGAAAAGTTGAGGACGATTTATTCGCTGGATGTGATGACAAAGCTGATGATCCAGAGGTAGAGTTCCACGTGAAACATGAGGTGTCCACGAAGAAGAAGGTGGCCGAAATGGTCGCTGAATACAACGAGATCATCCGTCTTGGGACGGAAACCATAATAGGATATTATCGTAATTACCGTAAGATTGGTGGGTTCATAGGCTTGAACAGGTCAATAGAAGAATACCATCATGGTGAGACCGGGTCAGATCTTACGGGCATCATGCAGTCCACAATGAATAAACTCCTCGTAGATGTGAGGAAGCATTTCTGGAGAAAGGCCATGGACCTGCCGGACGTGGAGAAACGTCTAACCACTGCCAAACAGCAAGAACTACAGCACGCCATTAATCTACGGGCCGATATGGATTTCACGGAAGCAAATATCCGATCATTTATCCTGAACGTGATCAACGGGTACGAGGATACGCTGATGGCGGGGGTGCTGTCGGTCTTCAAACAATTCACAGAATCTCATGCCTGGGACAAAGATAATCCCAATGAGAAAAACATCCACTATTTCAATGGCTGGCAAACCAACAAGGCATGGAAGGTTGGGAAGAAAGTAATCATCCCCGTTTATGGTGGGGGGTGGGATAAAGGTCCGTTTATTGGTTACGGTGGAAAATGGGAGCTACATTATGGTGCAGCAGAAAGTATTGCTGACATCGACAAAGTAATGAACTACTTCGACGGGATGAACCATTATCAGTCCATCTACAATGCGGTTGATATGGCATTCAAGATGGGTTACAGTTCCGGAATCACCAGCACCTACTTTACCATCACCTGCTACAAAAAAGGCACGATGCACCTGACCTTCAACGACGAAAATATTCTGAGAAGGTTCAATGTGGCCGCGTGTGTCGGAAAAAATTGGCTGCCGTGTAATTATGGCTCCGCACCGTTTGAGGATCTTCCGAAAGAAGAACAGGCGGTGGCTGAATCGTTCGAGGGCAGGAAGTCTTACAACGATAACCTGAAAACCCCACTGTTCGGGAAATCCGTGACGGTCCCCCTCTTGGAGGGCAAGGCCGGTGAATATGACGATGATGAACCTTTGCAGCAGGCATTTAACTTTTAACCCACAATAAGGAGATCGAGAAAATGACCGACAACGTAATCAAACTGACCCCGAAGTACATCCAAGAAGCGCAGAGCGCCCTATCAGGCATGACCGAGAATAAAGCCAAGGACGTAATCATGTACCTGGCGGAACAGTTCATCAAGGAAATCGAGCTGGGACTGGAAGGAGAGGTCGAGTACGAGGACGCCCCGTTCTTCGAGGTGGTAGATAAGATGTACGAAGATTCGGAGGTACGGGGATGCTATATGTGTGATACTTCCATTGACGGGAACGAGATCCCTTTCGATTATCCCGACACAACCAGACTGTGCCTGTCCTGCATACTCAAGGTGGCGAATGTGCTGGTCGCCTTCGGGATCCATCCGGGGAGTTTGTTCCGTGGAATGCCAGATCGAAAGATCCAGCCCGTTATCTACAAGGAAGCAAGGGAAGATTTGTTGAGGCCTGAAGGTGAATCATTGCATTGAAAGGAGAAAGGATGAAAAAGAAATTATGTATAATTATTTTGTGTGCATCATTAATGATAGCAACCAGCGCCAATGCAATGGGGCCAACAGTGTTTGCCTGTAACAACGGGATTATCTCTCTTGGAGATACAGCATCCACTGTTAAAAGGAAATGCACAGTGGAAAGCAAAGAAATCAGCGATAATTCCACTGCCCAATTTTGGACTGTGACCGGCAGTTTCTCCGGCGGAGCCATTTTGACCATCCGGAGAGGCAAAGTCGTCAGCATTGAAGAGCAATAGGAAGTAAAAAAAAGGAGAACCATCATGGATAAAACCCCCCAAGATTACCTAAACTCAAAGGAAGTAAAACGGTTAGCGAAAAACACACAGGAAATGTACCGCTACGCCCTCGCCCACATGGAAGAGTTCCTGAAACAGGACTTGAAATTATCCCCGGCCGAGAGGTCCAGAATGAACCCACCTATGAAGCTCGATAATTTCAAAATGAAAAACTTCGCTGCCTACCTGGAAGAAAAGGGCAGCCTGTCAGGGCAGTCTGTGCAACAATATCTGACATGCACGAAAATATTCCTGAACTGGGCAGGCCACCACGTGGAATATGTCTATCGCAGGAGCAATCAGGATATTCAGGAAAACAAAAGGAAGCACTTGGACCGATGGTTCAGCGATATGGAAATCGAAATGTGCCTCCAGTATGATTTTGCCAACAACAATAAATGGGGAATAGCGCCTATGCTGCAAGCCATTGTCCACATCCTGATTGAAACAGGATGCAGGGTAGGTGAGATTTCCAATATCAAACTGGATGATATGCACCTGGACGATCAATACATAATCGTGCATGGGAAAACAGAGCCGAGGCCGGTGATTATATCAGAAGAAACTGTGGAAATGATCAGGAAAGTTTTGATTAAACCCCCGTTTCATGGGGCAGATAGTTTCTTCCCTGAAGTGTCCCAAATCAAAGGCGCCGTTAAAAGAATGCTCTTTGACTTGGGCCTGAAGACAGCCAGCGACGGGAGAGGCCCACATACTTTCCGGCATTATGCCGCAACGTACCTGTATTACACTGGCGGGATGGACATCGAGAGTTTGGCTTTTTTGCTGGGAGATAAGGTAGATACGATTCGGAGCAAGTATTTACATCCTACGCCTGAGATGATAAGAAAAAAGGTGCTCATGGCTTGGGGGAAGTGGGAGGAGGTTCAGCCTTGAGCACCTTTGGGGATTTATTAATCATGACTTTCTTATGCGGTTGCCGAATATGAATCTTCTTCTGCCTGCTCTCCCTCCTCTGCCCCAACCACAGAAACCTGGAAGGTATCCGGAAGGATAAGTATCCTGCGACCTGGGAAAGCAGGCTTGATGCGTTGTGCTATCTCTTCACCATATTTCATGAGCTTGAAAGGAATTTTAACCATCAAAACATCCCCATCTTTCAGACTCAGCTTCGCTATCTCTCCCTTCTCCAAACTGATGATTATCTCAGGCGCTTTCGCCATCTCCCGAATCCCCCGGTATCAAAATGTTGGCTTAGACTGTCTCTTTCCTCCACTGAACTTTCAACTTCGCAATTTGGTCTAACGCTTTCCTCGCTCGCTTGCCCGCCTGCTTGTTGCCCGCGTAAAACTTCTCTCCGTCTGTCTTCACGATCTCCATCCACTTTAAAATTTCCTGAAATACCGCCTCACCTTTTTCCATTCTCTAATCTCCTTTTGTTGTAGTTTATTTCGTCCTTGATCGATAAAGAAATTTTACACCCATAATTCGCCTCTTTTAACCATGTTGATCAGCTCTTTTGAGCAGTTTAATCGTCTCCCCCATTCCGCACCGGATACCGATAGGTTGTCTCTTATCTTTTTTACGATGGCAAGAGACAATTTGGTAGTGGACCGATTTCTGGACTGTTGGATATTTGTTTCCCATCGACAATTATCCTGATTATACTCGCCATTGTTATTCTTCCGACCAAGAGAGTGATAGCGTGATGGTGGTTTACCTATGTCTGCAAGAAATCGCTCGAAAGACTCCCATTCCTTACATACAGCTATCCCTCTTCCTCCATAGTTTGGATATCGCTCTACATTAGGATTGTTGCATCGATCAAGCATATGTCTCCATGTTCTGTAGATTTTCGTGCGGGTTAGTCCATGTGTTTTTTTCATACTGCGAGTATTCTCCACTCTGAGACATCCGCAACTTCTCGTTAATCCACGCACCACATTATTTTTGAAACATATTTTATTTTCACCGCAATCACACTGGAATAACCATTGGTTCTTACCTACTCCTTTAACGGCCACCAGTCTTCCAAATCTCTTTCCTGTAATATCTACCTCCATATCATCTCCTATTTTTTATCCGATTTTTCCAACATCATGCCTTTGAGTAGCAGTAGGTATGCTATGGCATCACCTATTTTTTCATGAATTAAACTCGTGGAATAGCCGAAGCTGGATGAAGATTCTGTATCCACCATATCCAGTATGCTAACCAAATGCTTTGCCAACATGCCCACCAACGCTTGCTCAGGGGTTACGTTTAGCATAGCCGCCGCCCGGTTGAAGTTATGAAACCTGTCATCGCCCTGGGCGTACTCGTCAGCCTTTTTCATGAGTGTTTTCTTGGACTGCTGGTACTGCTCTTCCACGATTGCATCAAATTCTACATGGTCCATGTGATTCCTTTCTTTTCTCCAGCCACCGTTCTTTCCCCGATCAATCCAATAATTTTCAGAATGACATCTCCCGGGGGAACATTAATGCCTATCTCGTACTTGGCGATATTGTATCGACCGATACCGAGGTAGTCCGCGAGCCCCTGCTGGGTCAACCGGAGCCGCTTGCGTGCCCCCCTGACAAATACCGCCGTCTCGCTATGCTTGCTGTGTTTGTCGTGTGTGTTGGTTATTGTTTTCATAATGCCTGATAGTCTAGAGATGTTTTGTGCGCCTGTCAAGAACAAAATGAAGGAAGAGGAAAAAATATGAGAAAAGATTACTCCTTATAAGAAAAGCATTGTCATTTCATGGGTTAAAATTTTTCTTTGCCTCTTGAAAGAAAGTTCTTGACAGTCACTAAAATATCGATATAATGAATACACGTTGGTTGGAAGATCGCATGGCAAATTCAAAACCAAACCAAAAACCCCATAACCTCACCCCGGCACGGGTCGGAGCGTCCGACGAAATCACCTGCCGGCGACACCGTCAACAAATAATGGATACATCCCCGGTGGATGAGGGTCCGCCGGGGAAACAAAAAAGACATGGGGATAAAAAAAAGTGTTGACAAATGATATAGCGTGCTATATGGTTACAACCAACTGTTTAAATCTTATAATATAAGGAGTGGCCATGCAGCAAGAAACTTGTTTGAGATGCGGTTATAAGTGGTTCAAAAGAAAACCGGGTAGGCCCATTGTATGCCCCCGCTGTCGTTCGCCTTACTGGGACAAGCCTCGCGTGAATAAGGTAAAAGGAGACGACCCAGATGAAAAAGCATAAGTTCAACATATTTCCTTCCACCGATAATAATGAATATCAGATGCTCATATCAGATATGAGAGCAAACGGATATGACAAAAGCCAGCCTATAGTGCTTTTTGAGAATGCTATTATTGATGGATGGCACAGGTATCTTGTATGCCAAGAACTCGGTATCGCACCTACAACACGAATATTTTTGGGAAGTCAAGCCGAAGCCATTGACTTTGTTATGCGAACCAACAAGCGCCGGAACCTGAACAGTGGGCAGTGGGCCTGCATTGCGAATGAGGCCGAGGAGATGATTGAAGCATTGAAGGCGGGGGCGAAGGCGAAACAAGCGGAAGTAGGCGCACGGAATCTTGAAACATTTAAGCGCACAGAACCCTTAGTCGGGCAATTAATTGCCCCGCTAACAACCCCTCCCAAACCGGAGGCGAAGCAGGTGGTAATCTCCCCGGAGCTCACGGCCAAGACCAAACCGAAAGCGGGACCGCAACCAAAGCAAGAAACTCGTACATCTGATAAATTAGCAAAAACATTCAACACCAACAAGCAGTATATTAAAGATGCTGCAAAAATGAAAATCGAAACACCTGAAGTATTCGAACAAGTGAAGACAGGGAAACTCACCATTACCAAGGCGAAAAAGCAGGTCAAGCAAGAGCAGAAGAAAGAAGAAAAAGAAACACTTCTGCAGTCAGTAGTCATAGAGGAACCAAAGGCAGAGCCAAAGCGACTGCCTAAGCCCGGGGAATGGTGGCAGCTTGGCAAACATCTACTCTATTGCGGGGATACATCCTCCAATGAGTTCATAAAGAATCTTCCCGAATGCGCGTTCGCCTTCGCAGACCCTCCGTACAATGCCAATGCCGCAGAGTGGGACAATAATTTCAACTGGAAGCATGACTACTTGATCGAACATGCAGAGATAGTTGTTGTCACGCCAGGGATATCCTCAATATTTAATTTCGCCAACATAACCACGATGCCCTATCTGTGGAGTATGGCATGCGTAATCTCCAATGGTATGACAAGGGGTGCTGTTGGTTTCGGGAATTGGATATACTCTGCTATCTTTTCTCGTGGTTCAATCCACAAGAATTCTCAGGACATCATAACCATATCAATCAAAACCTCTGAGTCTGAGGAGACAACCCATAAGGGCAGAAAACCGACAGACTTCTTAGCTTTGCTTTTCGATAAATTCACGGACAAAGGTGATACGATTATCGACCCTTTTCTTGGCAGCGGCCAGACGTTACTTGTGTGTGAAAAGATAGGCCGTACATGTATAGGCGGAGAGATATCTCCCGATTTCTGCGCTGAAATCATCAACCGATGGGAGACATCCACAGGAGAGATAGCCCATGTCAACAGCATATAGCCGTAAAAACCAATCGTTCTCGGACGAAGCGCACATAGTTGCACAGTCTCAAATATACCCCGCGCTTTTCAATGTAAAACAAGAGCAATTAAGATTTACAACCACAAGTTTATCTCTCGGGAGTAAGGAACAAATCCTCGATGGTGAAATGGCAATAGATAGAATTGTGTCAGTAAACGTTCGATGGTTTAAAGCCGAGATAGAATTCACTATTCAGGAGAGATTTAGAAGGAAAAGATATTTACCTCATCAAGATATTACCATAACAGAATGGAATAGGACAACCAATCTGAAAAGCGAGCTGTATAAATTGAATGCCGGTATTTTTGTCTATGGTTATTTTGATAAGACACACGGGAATATTCTTGATTGGATTGCGATCAACACGGTTGGGCTTCTACACAGGTTTGTAATAAAACCACCTAATGTACGCAGAGAATTCAACCCGAGAAGTAACCAAGACTTCTTAACTGTGAATTTTAGTGCCTTGGAAAATGCAGGGTTCGTTATTGCAAAAGGGGGAAGCGACAAATGAAGACTTTGATCATGGACATTGAGACAATTGCCGATCCATCAGTAATCCCATTCCTTCCACCCGTGGAGGCTAAGGGAGGGCTTAAAGACCCGGTGAAAATCGCTGCGGATATCGAAGAAAAAAAGCAGAAGCAGATTGAAACACTTGGCCTGGATAAAACAACGTGCCTGATATGCTGTGTGACCACGCTGGATGTCGATGAAGGGGAACCTCAGTCGATCATGTTGAATCCGGATACGCTGGATGAGAAGGCGTTACTGGAAGAGTTTTGGGAGGTGGTCCATCCGTATGCAAAATTTGTGACCTTTAACGGAAACGGATTCGATGTGCCCGTGCTAACCTTCCGGTCTATGATCAACCGGGTTCAGCCGTCTGTTACGATAGCAACTAAGAAATATCAAATCACGAACCACATCGATGTGCGTGCCATCCTCGGGAATTGGGACACATACGCCAAGGGGACCTTGGATTTTTACAGTAAGATCATCCTCGGTGAGTCTAAGGCTGACGATGTGGATGGTTCGTTTGTCCAGTCAATGTTTGACGTGGGCGCTTACGAGGAAATTATGGAGTACAATCAAAAAGAGTGCTTGTCCCTGAGAGAAATATACAAAAGGATGGTGGGGTTTTACGTCTGATGTCCGGGATAGGTCAAACATTTTGGTGCGAAATCAGGAACCAGTGGCAGGCACTGGGGACGTGTATAAACTGCAAGAAACGTAAATGTAAACAAAGAAAGGAAGTGAAAGAGATGGCGAAAACAGCGAAAAACAGTAAGGAAGAAATGTTTCCCGTGGCGGACGGGTCAGGCGGCCGGCAGTTGAAAATTCTTATTACGGGACCAAGGGGGCAATACAAGACGAGGTCCATCCTGCAGATGTGTGATGTCCCAAGGGATAAGACACCTATTCTGGCGATAATCGACACTGAAAATGGGACGGAATATTATGATGAGGAATTCCACTTCAGGCGGCGCCGGGTTTCGGACCCCGATGAAATCGTTGAAGCATCCCAGTTTCTTTTCAAGAGTCCCGGCGACATTAAGGCGGTGGCCCTTGACAGTCACTCTGTGCACTTTGCTGCGGTTAAATCAAAGTATTCTGATCTATATTTAAAGCGATTACCATCATCGTCAGGCAACAAAAGTGAGTTTTATATTTTTCAACCGAACGACCATGAACCATACCGAAAAGAGATCAACGATCTTATGCGAGACTTCAGCGCATCCGGATTACATTTTATGTGGACCTGCCATGTTGTGGATAAATGGAAGGGCATGAAAGTGACCGGGGAGAAGCCGGACGGTGTGAAAGGCCTTGAGCATTGGTTTGACACGGTCATCCAAATCACGGAAAAAGCAAACGGGGTGTACGTTGCGACTGTTGAAAAGGATCGGACCGGGACCCTTGTGGAGAAAAAAACCTTCCCATGGAAAAATCAGGAAGACGCTTTCGCTTTGTTCGCACCCTTCCGGAAAATCATTCATGGGGATAACGGCGTGGGAGAGACCAAGGAAACCGTCAAGGATCCCGTCAAGGAGGCAGCCAAAGAAACTCCCAAAGAGACAGCCAAGGATACAAAGCAACCCGCTGAAGAAAAGACTGCCCCCGCTGACACCAAGGCGCTCACCACCACCACCGCCGACCCCAAGGCCCTCCTCATGGAGATTGTCAAGCTCAAAAAAGAATTGAGGATTCTCGACAAAAAAGAATGGGACAAACTGCTTGTACCCTTCAAGGTCAAAACGGCCAAGGATCTATCCACCGATCAACTGGGCGCGTTCATCTCCACGTTGGAGGCCATGCGCCCTACCGAAGCCCCTCCCTTCTGATATCGACAATCATAAGGTACGGGCTGAATGAAGTAAACGAGGCGGGGAAAGTTGCATTGCAGTATCCCGGCCTGTGGTCAAGTACGAACAAGGAAGTCAGTGATATAGAAAAACATTTACAACATTTAACAGAAGGAGATGAAAAGAATGGCAGATACAATGGCGTGGGATGACGTAGACGTTGAGGACGAGGAGATTACCGAACAGGACGTGAACAATGCAGAGAGCATGGGGAAGTTGCCGCCCATGAGATTCCTGGGGACGTGCGAAAGCAGCAATCCCCGGGAAGCAAAACTCAAAGAGTACACCTGCATCGAGGCGAACCTGAAATGGCGTGTTGACGAAGTCCTGGAACTACCCGTTGGCACTCCGGCAAGCGATGAGGACAAAGAGCGATTGGAAGGCCGCTTCGTGTTCGACGGTATCCTGCTCGGACATGCGAGTGAGAAGGACGGCATGCGGAACCGGCGTATATTGGCCGCGAAGCGGTGCGGGTTGATCGGAAATACGTCCGACAAAATTCCGAAGAAGGCCTGGTCGGATCTGATCGTGGGCGCTCAGGCTATCATCACAACTGAGAAGAGCGAGTACACGGACAAGGAAGGGAATAAAAAATCGAATGTCAAGGTGAAGTTTGACGGGTACGAGTCGGTGGATGGCGCCACTTCGACGGATACTTTTGACGATATTTAACGGAGTCCCCATGAAAACAGCATCTCACAACGGACAAACATGCTATTTTGATGAAAAGACGCACCAGTATTTCGTGAAAGACCAAGAGCTCTTGAGCGTTACAAAGTTCAAAGGATCCTTTTTCCCGGATTTCGATAAAGAAAAGGTTGCACGGGCGTATGCGAAAAAGCATGGTTTGGACGTTGATGAGGTGCTGGAGGATTGGAATACGAAGGGGGAAGTAGGGAGAGACCGGGGGCATTTGCTTCATTCATATGCTGAATCTGGTTTCATCCTGCCTGGGACGATTGAGGTTCCTGAGTCTCTTGAACCACTGGCGAGAACGATCGATATTGCCACTGCCCAGCTATCCAAAAAGTACACATTCCTGGCCGCTGAGAAGATCGTATTTAGCACTGCGCTGGGCCTGGCTGGGCAGATTGATTTACTCATGCAGGAGAACCCTTACACTGGGGAAAAGTCCGATGTGATTATCCTCGATTGGAAAACAGACAAAGCCATTGAAAAGGAAAATGTATGGCGCCGGGCGCTTCCACCGATTGAGCACTTGGACGACTGCAACTTTGCGGAGTACGGAATCCAGATGAATATCTACGAAAGAATCATGAGAGAAGAAAAGTATTTTCCGCCGGGTACGAAATTTAGACGAGGGCTCATCCACTTAACGGATAACGGGCCAGCCTGGCACAAGATACCCGACATGCAGGAAGACGTTGCGAGAATGCTACGATGGATATGATAGAAGCTGAACTAAATAAAATCATCTTCCAAAGAGATGGATTTATGATCGGAATCTTTCAATCTGTAAAGGGTGAATTATGTGGTCTCGGAAATATTCTGCACCCAGAAGGGGGGATGAATTATCGTCTTTTTGGTGGCTGGACGAAAGATCCTAAATATGGATTACAATATAAATTCAAGACCTATCAAGCTGTTGTTCCACAATCAACAGACGGAATATATCGTTACATAGTGAGAATATGCCGTTTCGTTGGTCCAAAAACAGGGAAAGCATTAATCGAAAAGTACGGAGCACAAACCCTGGACGTCCTGCGATCGAAACCCGAACAGGTGGCCTCTGAAATAAAAGGGATAACGATTGAACGTGCCAAGGAGATACAGGTTTTAATCCAGGACAATGAGGCTATCGAAGGCGCCTTGGTAGAGCTCGAAAAACTCATAGGCGGCGCAGGCCTCCGGCAGTCGCTCCCCATGGACCTTGTGCAAAAGTGGGGCGCGAACGCCGTGCCGATGTTGAAGGACAATCCTTACTTGCTGATCGAGATGAAGCAGGTAGGGTTCCCATCCGCTGACAGGATTGCTGTGGATCGGTTCAAGGTCCAACCTCAATCGGTCTTCCGGCAGCAGGCCGCGATAATCCATTTCATCAGGGAAAAAACTCACGGGGAAGGCCATGTGTGGGTAGACGAAAAGGGGTTGGTGGATGATGTGCGGCGGTTGATACGGTGTGACCCGGCTGAAGGGTTGGCTCGGGCTGTCGAGAAGGGCGCGGTCGTGCGTGATGAGGGGACCGGCACCGGGCTTGTGGCGATGGTGGGGATGGCCAGGGACGAAAAGTATATCGCGGAGAAAGTGAAGGAGATGTTGGGATGATGGAATTCACATCCAAACAAATTGAAGCATCGCACCTTATGGAAAACAACCGGATTGCGCTAATCGTAGGCGGACCGGGCGTGGGCAAAAGCACGATTTTAAAAGAAGTGTTGGTGGGGATGCGAAAAAAAGGTGTTTCCATCGCCCTGTGTGCTGCCTCTGGGAAGGCCTCAAAGCGCATGACCGAAACCACCGGTGAACCAGCCTCCACAATCCATAAGCTATTGGAAGCTCAGATGGACGGAGGTGATTTTGCTTTCGGCAGAAATAGCAGCAATCCCCTTGATTATGATTTTGTGGTTTGTGATGAAGTGAGCATGGTCGGGTGTGACCTTATGGCCGACCTTTTAAGGGCCATTGATCCACAGAAGACGAAGATTCTTTTTGTGGGAGACCAAGACCAACTCCCTTCGATATCGCCAGGAAGTGTGCTGCGAGACTTCTTGGACTCTAAAATCATTCCTACAGTTGAACTCGACCAAATTTTCAGGAACAGCGGTGACATCGTCCGTGCCTGCCACAAGATCAAGACCGGAGAACGATACACGCCGTCTACTTCCCTCGACCCGGAGAACGGCCTGAACATCCGGCACATCGAAGCGAGCAACCCACAGAAGATCGTTGAGATTATCAGGGAGTTAGTGTCTGTCCGGATGCCCGCGCGGGGGTTCAATCCAATTTGGGATGTGCAGGTCTTATCCCCTACGAACACACGTACAGCGATGTCGTGCCAGGGGATAAACGAAGTGCTGCAAGCCACATTGAACAGGTCGCCGGCCGTTGAAGGGTGTAAGTTTAAACCCGGGGATAAGGCGATCCAAACGAAAAATCAACCGGTTGGGAACGATTACATCGTGAATGGCGACCTGTGCGAGATCGTAGCGGTCACAGAGAAAGAAATCAAGGCGAAATTCTTCGATCCGGACAGAGAGGTCACGCTCCCCAGGAACCACAATAATTTATTGTTGGCTTATTGTATCACGTGCCACCGAGCGCAGGGAAGTGAATTCCCCGTGGTGATCATTCCCGTCCACAATTCATTCTCGTTCATTGTTAACCGGCCATGGATATACACCGCTATATCTCGGAGCCGGTCACTGTGTATTACGGTCGGGCAGTTTGACGCCATCAGCAAAGCAATCAAACGGGAGGCAGCAAGTCAGAGGCGGACACTGTTGAAGGAAAAGATTATGCACTCATCATCAACCGGGAGATAATAGAATGGCAAAGGCGCAAAAAGTAGAAGTGTTTGAAATGCAAAGGACCAGCAACCTTGTTGTGGAGTACGATGTCCCAACAGCAGCGGTAGAGGATATGGCGAAACGGTTTGCCCCGTTGGAAATCACAGACACCGCGTCCTATAAGGCGGTGACATCTGCCATAGCGGAAGTACGGACGTTGCGGATTACGGTTGAAAAGAAGCGTGTTGAACTGAAACGTGACGCCTTGGAGTATGGGCGGAAAGTTGATTCAGAAGCAAAGCGAATCACGGCGATGCTGTCACCTATCGAAAATGAGTTGATCGGGAAGAAGCAGGTTGAGGACAATCGAAAAGAAGCTGTGCGCCAAGAGAAGATTCGTATCGAGGAAGAGAGAGTGGGTAGCATCAAGCAAAAGATTTTTTTAATTCGACGGCGCGCTGTGGGCATAATCAACCTGGACACGGACAAATTATCTGACCTGGCGATGGAGCTTGATGAAATTGAGATTGATGAAAAAAAGTATGCCGAGTTCGCGGCCGAAGCACAGCAGGCCAAGGCTGATGCAATCGATTCTGTGATGGCGGCGTTCGACATAAGGCAGAAGTTCGATGCCGAAGAAGCGGCCCGGAAAGCTGAAAATGAAAGGCTTGCAAAAGTCCGGCAAGAACAGGAAGCGGAAGCCAAAAGACTGGCCGATATTCAAGCCAAACTCGACGCAGAACAAAACAAGTTTGAAGCCGAGAAGAAGGCCGAACAAGACCGGAAAGACCGTGAAGCCCTGGAAGTGAGATTGAAAGAAGAGGCTCGTGTCAATGCCGAACGTAAGGCAAAGGAGAAGGCCCAACGTGAAGAGGCTGAACGGGCAGCAAGGGAAAAGGCCGAAGCAGAAGAGAAAGCCCGGGTTGAGGCTCTGAGACCGGATAAAGAGAAGTTAAACGATTGGGCCAATGAGTTGTTGGACATTATAGCGCCGGAAGTAACCGATCCTAAAGCAAAGATTGTGGCCAAGGGAGTTGAGCATCAAATTTATGAAGCCGCTCGGGACATGATACGGAAAATAAACACATTGTAAAACCCCGACCACGCCCCCAGGGGAGGCCAGCCTTTGGCAAATCCCCGAAAGGAAAACAGAGGATAACCCATGCCGAGAAACATTAGTTTCATGCTGACAACAAACCAGATCCACAATCAAACAAAGACCGTCACACGCAGGCTAGGGTGGTGGTTCTTGAAACCCGGAGATATTCTGAATGCCTGCGAGAAATGCCAGGGCTTGAAAAAAGGTGAGAAGATCAACCGGATTTGCCAGATAAGAGTTGTGGAGACTTCCGCTGAATTCCTATTCGATACATCTCAAAAGGATTGCGTAAAAGAGGGGTTTCCGGACCTAACACCCGATGAATTTATCGCCATGTTCATGAAGGAAATGAGATGTGGACGCTATGTGGTGGTGAACCGGATTGAGTTTGAGTATGTCAAGGAGGATGAAAATGGAAACGTTTGAGCTCGCAATGAAAATCTTAACAGTCGGCATAGGCATCGCCGGTCTGGTCTGGTTTGGGCTGGTAGTGCATGTGGCAACAATATTTCGGACTTGGAGGCCGGGACAATGAAATACAGAAATGAAGCGATAAAATTGTTTTCCGCAGCCGCAATAATCTGGGCGGCATGGCTGTACTGTTCTGAATTTATAGCCGCCCATATCTGGACCTGCGCGTGGATAGCGTTCTTGGCAATGGTCGCGGCTTGGGCTATCGCGGCAAGGGGGCAGGACAGGCATTGGTATTTGGAGGATTGATATGAATCAAGTACACAAAACAGTAGCCGTCATGGAAGAAGGGTATCATTATTGCCCTTCCGATAAAAAACAGATATTTGATACTTTGGAAACAGCCATGAAGCATATTCCTGAAGATTTCACACCGCGCAAAGCCGGACTTCATGCCTATTACGGCCATGCCCCTGAGAAGAATGGGGATGAGCTTGAACGATGGTTAACCATTGATGTTTATGATATTCAGGAATAGCTGGAGGATTGACATGAAATCAACAATATACCGAATTCCATTTATCCGTGACATCGAAAACACCCTGGCCCGGCGTGTGGCCCTGGTCGTAGCTTTCCCGGTCGTTTTTGTGACAAATTGCTGCATGTCCGGCGTGGTTGCTGTTTACGCTTGGGCGCAGAATAACCGGGCTTTGATTGAATCGGTTCGGAAGTATTGGAGGGAATGATGGAAACAGTAATCTACCGAAAAGAAACTGACCCCCCAACATCTGTTTGGTATGAATGGACTTGTGCCTGTGGGCATGAAAACGTAGAGGTCACAAAAACATGGAGGGTCACTTGTGAGCACTGCGGAAAACAATTCAAAGCCGTTTGATCCCATTTTGCTGGACAATGACCCTGACTATTCAGAGCGCGAGTTTGACGACGGGCAGATTAAGCGCCGGTTTGAAAAGGAATGGCCGGAGCTGTTTGACAAAGTAGGCGAGCTTGAGGACAAAATCGAAACCGATGACATCCCTGAATGCTGCGCGGGACATTGGGTGCTGTTTGGGTGTCACAGGCCGCATTGCACGAACGGCGGGATAAACGGGAACGGTTAATTGCTTGATGGGAGGGCACTATGGAATTAAATTATGAACAAATCGAAGCATTGATAAGTTTGGGATATGAGCTACACGTCCACGACAAAATCGGGTCTTATCCTGGCGGTGTAAGTCGTGATGAATGGGAACAGTCTGAAAAAGAAAAAATACTCAATTCATCCACCTCCCAACCAGCCGTTCAAGCGGATGCGAAATGCCTTTGTAAGCAACCGCACATTGCAATAGTCGGCAAAGAATTTTGCCCATATTGTGATCGAAATCTTCGCACCGCTTAACTCAACCGTTATAGCTATGAAAAAGAAAATTATAAATTGGAATTGCAATGGGTGTATTTATCATTTGGAATCTCAGAATTTTAGATCCTGTTCTAAGTGGAAGAAATGCCCTTATATCTGGCTGCCTGATTACCAAACGCCTGATTGGTGTACTGGCAAGGTTAGCTATAACGACAAGATTCAAGAGACTGAAAAACGCTCTTGATCTTGTCGTTATCTGAAAGGATTATGTAATGAAAAACGAAGCAGGTCCACCGGAGGGGGAATGATGGCACAATGTAGCGAAAAGCATATAAAATTAGAAGAGACGGGAGAGGGTAAATGCTCTGTCCCCATGTGGATGAATGGTCTACCGGCAGGATTTTGCGATGAGCCAGCATATGGAAGACCTGAACCGTGCAAAACGGTAAAATGTCGTGATGGCAAATCATTCAGGATGGATGGGAGATATGATGGTTACGTCCCCGGTCTGGCGTGTCACGCTCACGGAGGGCCTAAGCATAGGCGTCATCTTGGCGATCCGTGTAGATATTGCGGTACTCCACACGATGATGTTGCACCAGGCCCGTGTCCTGGTCCACCGGAGGGGGAATGAAAAAAGAATTACTATTCTCAGTCACAAGAAAGGATCTCCGGGTCGAGTTTTTTTCTGGAACCGGGGCAGGTGGGCAATACCGCAATAAACATCAAAATTGCGTCCGCATCCATCACCCTGAATCCGGCGCTATCGTTACAGGACAATCCAACAGGGAAAGGCCATCGAATATCAGAGAAGCATTTAAAAATCTCTTAGCCAACCCAAAGTTTAAGCTCTGGTATAGCGGTAAGGTTTTTGAGTGCCAGCAGAACGAAACCATAGAGGAACGAGTTGAGAAGATGCTGGACCCTAAGAATCTCAAAATTGAGACAAAAGAAGATGGTAAGTGGGCACTATTTATGGACGGTCCACCGGAGGGAGAATGATGAAACAAACATTTGTATGTGCCTTTGCACTAATAGCATTCATAGCAATACCCGCATGGATCATTCAACCCCCATCGGTTGTTGATCCAATCCCAATAACGGCTAACCAATAAGCAATAACTATTCTTTCTCATGCTATTTTACGGTCTCCTCATATTTGTTTTTCTCCAGATAATCCGCCCACAGGATTTTGTTCCTGGTTTGGAGGGTAGCCGTTTAGTCTTATATCTGATGGTTATTCTTCTTATTGGTCTTTTATTTAGTCCTGTTGAAAAAAAGCTAATTAGAAGCCCTCAAGACAAGTATACAGGCCTTTTTTTCGTCGCAATCGTGTTGTCTACGCTGAATTTGTTTTGGTTGTCATATACTATTGATATATCAGTAGAAACATTCAAATCGGCGTTGATGTATTATTTTATCGTAATAGTTGTAAACAGTGAAGAAAGGTTTAGGGTTGTCGTCTGGACCATGGTTGTTCTTATGGGCATTGTGGCGCTCATGGGTATTTTACAGCGCCATGGGTATGATATTACCGGCGCCGGCATGAGCTTTGCCGCTGATAAAGGCGTCTGGCAGATCAAAGGTATTGGGAACTTCGACAATCCTAATGATTTGGCCTATTCCGTCGTTTTTTCAGTGCCTTTTGCTCTGGGGTTTGTGTTTCAAGCAAAAGGCTTTCTGGGCAGGCTTTCTGGCGTTGTTCTTTTGACTATATCCATTTACTGCATCTATCTAACAAGGTCACGAGGCGGGCAAGTCGCGCTCGTGGCCGCCTTGTTCAGTTGGATCTACTTCTGGGTGAAGAACCCGAAAAGAAAACGTCAGATCATTATTTTTGCCATTGCCGGCATCATGGCTGTCGCAACTGTGCAGGCAACCGGATATCGCCAGGATGAATCCGCTATGGGAAGGGTGGAGGCATGGAGTGAGGGTTGGCAACTGTTGAAAAGCCATCCAATCGTCGGCGTGGGAAAGGGACAATTTAGAGAATATCACAAAAGAGACACACATAGCTCTTATGTTCGCGCAGGCGCTGAACTGGGTCTTTTGGGACTGTATGCCTTTATGGGTATGATCTATGCTGTAGGTTTGTCTATCCTGAATGTGCAGAAACCAACAGTTGAAGACAAATGGCGACCCTATTACGCCGGTTTCGGTGCTTTCTTTGTTTCCTATGCTGTGGCTTCTGCTTTTTCTACAAGGACCTACGACCTGATTTTTCTTACTTGTGTTGCCCTTGTGGGGGCGCTGGGCAGGCAAGCCCTTAAAGAGACCGATGCCGTCAGCACTGATGGCGTGCTTTTTCCCGCTGTAACAGCCCACCTCTGGAACAAGAATGTTTTTGGGATTACCATCGCCGTATTGATGGCCTGGTATCTATTCCTGCGGCAGGTATGGTAGGAAGGGCAAGAGGTCAGAAGACAGAGATCCGGGATCAGATGTCGGAGGTCAGAAAACAGAGATCGGAAACAGAATGACTTTCTACGGATGGGTGGGTGACATCCTGAATCGTAGGATGAGTGATTGATATCAATTCCATCCAGTGCGGGATAAAGGAAAAAGGAGGCTCCACCCCAGTAAGATCTGCCGGCCTGTCCCAATTTTTCTCCGGGGACCTAAGGGGTAAACGGGCAGGCGGGGTAAAGATATGCATAGAGGAAATTTTTGAAGGCCTGGAAAATAGTCTGGTGGTCAACGGATGTAAATAACGATTTGTGGAATTCATTACAATAATCTGCGTAAATCTGAGAAGATCTACGTTCTTATTCCGAGGAAGCTAATTATGGACTTGAAATCGCCAACATATGAGGAGCAACTGGGTTTTGAAATAGAAAAATTGCCGGGAGAGTATTTACCTAATCTTCTTCAAATTGTTCGTCTCTTCCGTGAGAGTGTCATGTTGAAGCCCGCGGAGGATAGTTTTTCCCAGGGGTGGAAACTGCGTTTAAAGCAACTCCTGAATATTTTCGTAACGATCCTGACTTGGCACACAAGATACTTGGCAAGGTCAGAGATTATTTTATCGCTGAGTGCCGAAAGGCAGGGTTGTTCAAATAGTCAACCGGAGGGGGAATGATGAGATATATGCAAATTAAGGGGGGACAAAAACTCCATTTAGTGTACGAAGCAGGGGAAGGCATCTCAAGCGAAAGGCTTACCCCCACTGGATACGTATCTGCTCCAATATGCGGAAGGGGCTTTGATAAAAATGGTAGATTCAGGATGACAATCAATATGCCGTTAGGCAATGCTTGTAAAAATTGCACAAGAGTCATATCGTCCAGGAATATTAATTTTCGTTAGGCTCGCTCAAAGGCGATTCCATCTCCGTCCGGTCTTACTCTATGCTGCCGGATGAGGTTATGAAATGACTAAAAAGGAACGTAGGACTATAATTAAAGCTATTCGATTTTTCCTCGACGAAGACCCCGACAAGTGGGTAGACGGTATTGACGAACTGTATTTATTAGCCTTTGGCAGAAAATGGTCTGAATCACGACAGACAACTGGACAAACCATTAATGTGACCGATCTTTTCTTGCGCTCTTGTAGTGAAAACGACCCTTTCGGAAACCGCATGAAGGAAATCATTAAAACGGCTTCCGCCCGAGCAAAGGGTTAACCAGATGGTGCCTCCCCCCGTTCATCCATCGGAGGCAGTTTGTCGGATGCCCTTGTCTGGTACTTGCCGGAGAACAGTCCTTTGAGTAAAGTTTTAATGTGGTTATCTGTAACCCATGATAAATATTTTGCCGCGATCTTGAGAGCAATTCCACCCAAAAGACCCAGCCCTGTTGTTGCTGCCGGGACTATCCAATTCGCTACTATCCACGCCTGTATTGCTTCCATAATTTCCTCATCCTGAGTAAATCAATATTGGATCTTTAAATATCTGGAGCAAAGGAATATCCCCTGGCCTTGGTGCCTTGTCTTCATTGATAGGTAAACCCGATTCTTTCCAAGCATCGTATGCGAACTCGCTGCAAAAGTATGATTTAGCATCTACTGAAACACGCCCAAATATCTGCTTGAAAAGTGAATCATAATCATATGGTGTACCTTCCTTATCCAAAGCCCATTTAAGGATCTTATGCCTTAACAAATTAAACTCATCTTTCAAAGGGTACAACCAAACTTCCCCTTCAAATCCCCTGAGACGCTCTGAGAGCAACCTGAGGATGATACCGTTACCCAAGGCTTCCAAGGTAAACCGTCTCCCTGCAAAGCACCCAGCGTCATGTGGGCGCACCACAAGCCCTGCATGGTTGAACTCCCCACCGGAAAATAATCTGATCGCCCACCCGATTACAGACTTCGACCTCCACAAAATGCAATCCCCTGTTTGCATGACTTTTCTATTCGTGTCATATAATTTGGATACGGGTATCATTTCTGCTCCTTCAAATAACTAAGGCCCAAGCGTCTTTGTCGGTTCCGGTTCATACACCGGCTGGTCCAGGGGCGGATTTACCATGTGGTCAAGTATCCCCGCTTTAACCAGGGCCACCGCAATCATTAAATTCTGCATGTACTCCGGCGTGAACTTGGATAGATCGGGCAACCATGCCGGTGTCGGTCCTGCGCTTGCGACTTCATACGGTTTCTTTTTTGCTGTCATGATAATTCTCCTTCTGTTAAAGTTTATAAAACCGATGCTTCCCTATTTCAAGAACTGGTTCATGCCCTTTGGCCCAATATGGTTCTTGAATGTCTGTGCTGTAGTAATGGTTAGCGTGATTCGCCTCCGCCCGAATATACTTATTGTAAACCCCAAACGCTGCAAAATGTGACTCCCTCCAATAAGGATCTTGGTGACTTCTTGTCAGCACTTCCGGTCTGAAATATTCAGGAAGGAAGCAAGAGAACTGCTTCGGCTGCAACATGACCTCTTTCCACCTGTCAGGCCACCGCTTGTCATGGACCCTATTCCGCACGACACAGGCCACAGCAATCTTGCCAAGTAACGGTTCTGCTTCGGCTTCGAGTATCACAAGAATAGTGAGCAAATCAATATCATCAAGGACTAATAAATCAGGTATCGGAGTTTCCATCAGTTTTCACCTTATCCCAAATCGCACCGTATTTTTCCATCTTGTGTAGTTGCAAACCATGAGCCATAATTATCGCGTCTCTGCGTCCTATTTCTTTCTCGATTCTCTCAATGCGCTCGGCAAACCCTGCCATGAGCTTCTCAAACCCTGCCATTGGCTACCCACCTTTGCCTACGATCTAAATTACATTTAATGGAGCTTGCCAGATCGTCAATATCAACAGGCTTAATCAATACATCCGAGAATCCGGCGGCGAGGCAAAACTCAAGATCATATTGGTTGAGATATCCTGTCATCGCGATTACACAAACCAGATGGTCCTCGAACCGGATCTTGCTGCACAGACTCACTCCGTCCATATCCCCACCAAGATTCAGGTCTGTGATCACAAGCCCTGGCTTTTCTTTTCGGAAAATATCCAGTGCTTCCCTGGCGGACTCAGCGACCATAGGGACAAACCCTAAACTTTGGACCATATTTGCTGTGACTTTCAACACCAGCTCTTCATCGTCTACAATTAGGACTCTGTTCATTTCAGGTCCTCCTTATCGTCGAAGCGAAATCTTTGCACGATCCCCTCTATCCGACCCACCGATCGTGTGATCTTTATTAATTCATCTTGTGCTTGCCTTCGGTTCTCCTTGATCTCAGTCCATATCGTATCTATTGCCTTCGTATCTTTAACTTCTTTCTTCAGCTCTTCGAGCACCTGTATGATGTTATCATTCAACTCTAATTGATGGTTAATGCAGACTTGTTGCGTAGCCCGACAGGTTCCCTCAGTAACTACTTTCTTCTCTGCGCAGGCTTTTAAGATCGCTGCGTGTTCTTTTTGGGTTTTCTCATGATCCTCCGAAGTCTTATCCTTCCGGCCTAACACCATAAACCACTTGACAATGAGAGTTATAAACCCTGCTATTGCCAACAACAGGGCCGGTATCTGCCACCAGTCTGGGATCGTTACATGGACCTCGTTCATTTGTTCTTCTCCAGCCAATCGGCATAAGCCTCAAGCTCGTCTATGTATTGTAGCAGAGATTCAAATGAATCCCTGGGCCAGGAGCCTTTTCCGCCTTCTGCGATATAGCGTCTCCAGCCGTCCCAGTATCGCATCCACAGTTCAGGGTCGATCTTCGTGGGACGTTCTGGAGTATCCATTATTCTACATCCTTCGGATCAGTCCCAAAAGTCGCTTTAATGCGGGCATCCAACTTGGCCTGTTCCTCGTCTGTCGGCATACAGGTTGGGTTATGCCTGATGAAATGCTCCATCGCATTTCTCAAATTCCTCAGTTTGTAAATCGGGTTAGTGCCTTCCTTCTTGCTTGGCCACACGTACCAGCCATCGCCTTCGAGGAACTCAATCTCGCCCGTGTCGGTGTACGCTGCGCTCTCCCAGTGACCCTTCATATCAGCGATAAACACAGGCTTCTTGTGCTTAATCGCCCAAGCTGCACTATTCGCAAAGGCCCTTGGAACGCATTCCATATTTATTGCATCTAAACCCAATAGTCTTCTGAACCACCCCATAATTTCTCCTTTTAAACTGGGTTACGATATGCGAACCTACCAAATAATATTTTGGCAGCACTATTGTACGCCTTCGCAGCCTCAACCTTGCTATCGAAGTAACCTAAGTGATGATTTTTATATGAGCAACATACCTGCGCGGCCCATTTCTCCCTGACAAGGCATACCCCTTTAAAACCTGAACTGTTTGTTTTTCGCTCACTACTATTAGCGCAGTTTTGGCTACGTGTTGCAAACCTCAAATTTGATTTTCTATTATCAAGTCTATCTCCATTGATGTGATCAATATCCATGCCTTTTTTAGCACCAAAGACAAACTGGTGCATTTTTTCCTTCTTGCCGTTAGCGTTTGTGGCCGTTACATATCCTGCCCAACCAGTCCCCCATTTCAAATGGTTTATTTTAGTAATGTCGTCTGTGTCAATAATGGCATACGCTACAATGTTCCCTTTAGTGTCATTCAGGGACATTTTGCAAACATCTCCATCAACGATAAAATTGTTAGGTTCGTATTTTGTTTGGGTAAGAATTTTGCCGTGGTTGCGTATTTGTAGGTAATGTTTATTGCAATAGCCTTTAGACCTATAAGATTCGTTACATCCTTCAACTTGACATATCCGTTTTGATTGTGTTATCTTAGATTCAGCCATGGCTTCATATCTCCTAAATGTGAAGTTATCGGTTAGAAGCGGTATAGGGGCCGATCCCTGTATCGCTTCGTTATTTATAGCAAAATTCATCATGGTTGTCAACCTTTAAGCTCATTGAATCCACCACAAGATAACCGCAAAGGCTGATGCACAGCAGCAAAGCGAGATGAGTAAATATTTTGTTTGTTGTTTCAATGGTTGCTCCTTCTCGAAAACCCCATCGGGCACTTTGCCGTCAGGGGCCGTAGGTTAATTAAAATGAAGTACACAAAGGGCCAATCCAGGTGCTCCAATGGTTTCCAGCACATGCCCGATCTCCCCGAAATGCTTGTCGGTATAAAACGGACTTGTCGGAACCGCTTCAGAAATAGCGTATCCGGCGGCATCGTCTGCATCCGCCGTGATAGTCATCCTGGCAAAGTGCCCCCTGGTAGTAGCCGCCTGGAACAGAACATAGGCCAGCCCAGCAATGACAACCCAACAAGCTACCCCATCAGCCACTTGTGCCCCGGCGTCATTGCCGTACACCACTCCAAAGGTATCAACGTCATTTACAGGGGTCAGGATAAAGGCAGCGTCAACATTGGCGTCAGCGTGAACAAGCGTGCCCTTGACGGACGTAGTGCCGGTCTTGTTGACAAGAGAAACTGCCAGACCGCCGTCCTCTGTTACCATCATTTTACTGTTCAAGAATATCCTGGCCATATCAAACTCCTTACTCGTTAGTCCATGCAGTAAACCCAACAGCGAGACACGTTGCTTCAATCTCACCAGACGAGAAGCTACCGCCTTGAGGCGTAAGTAAAATATCTGTCTCTGCGTCCGTGAGCGTCCCGCCATACCCTGCATCAGCATGGGCAAAGAAGTTGACATTGGTATTCTGAGCCGCAGCACTACCCGCCGATATGACTTCTTCCTGTGCTCCATCGTTAAGTTCAGATGACCATGTATCATCCCCTGCATCGTCCACAACAGCCGTCTTGACATGAAGCTGACACTGTTTGATTACCCATCCAGCCGGGATGTCAAGTTCGATCTTGTCTGTTGCTCCGGTGAGAGCCCCGGACGTTGCGTAGAATACCCGCTCTACATACCCACCGTGTGCGGCACCCACTACAGGGAACTTTTCATAGGACATTAAAGGCGTGGCTTCGGTTATTCTGATACCCTCTGAACCGCCAGCGATCAGGGATAGTTGGTCTGATTCTGCCCAACCAAGACCTGTGTTTGAGTCAGAATTAGATGGTAGAATAGTTGGATTCGTAGATGTCGCAACTTCATCAAGTAACCAACCTGCTCCAGTTCTGACTATATTAAGACCATTTGCATCTATGTTAACTTTATCTGCCCCCGCTATACTTATCTTCAACGCATCATCCGAACTCTCATAAAAACCACTATCCCCATCCCCGAAAGCCAGTGTGGGGGTTGTGGCGTCGTTTGAAAGATCCAGCAATATCCCGCTTGTACCACCTTCAATCTTAACCGCAGGCCCGGCAGCATTCTCGCTGTCCACATGTAGGCCGTAACCCGTTGCTCCGCCTGTTCCGTTGTGGTCGACGAAGAGGGTGGGTTGGGTGGTTGCTGCGTGAGAGTCTCCAAACTGCACAAGAGGGTATGTTTCCACACTATTATTGTTACGAGTGATTTGCAGACCTCTTCCTCCGGCCACAGATTGAGTAGCATTAACTCCGTAGATATTATTTACAGTTAATGACCAATCTGAAGATACATCTCCTGCCAATTCAATGGCATTTGCCCCCTTACCTGCCATATTAATATACAACCCATCAATCGCACTCGCCGGCGTGATGTTCACCTGTCCCGCACCCGCTGCCGTGCCGAACTGCGTGAGTCCGGCGGAGGTGATGGTTTGGGCGGTTGTCCAGGTGATGGGGTTGTCGGCTGTGCCTGCGGCAGCTGTCTCCATAACATGAGTTCCATTCGACAAAAAGTATCTCGATGCTTCATTATCATCCATATATTCCCATCTATTGTCGATGTCATCATAATAACCGTTATGGGCCATAACCATTATAGTTGAATTTCCTGGAGACACGTTAGACATAAGGGAGCCATTACCACCTATTTGTAAAGCCGTGAATAAGGGGTCCCAATTTTCTAATACGCTTACTCTTAGTCCCACATTCCCCGCAGAGTTGATTCTCATCTTCTCCGCAGCCGCCTCGCTCGCCCCGGTAGCCAGGACCAGGCTCGTAGCATTGCTTGCCGCCCCGAAGTCGCCCTCTGCCACCGCCCAAATGCTCGCACCGGGCAATATTGCGTCCGTGCCGTCACTCTCAAGCGGTGCGTTGAAGTTGATCCTGCCCAGCTCGTCCCCGGCTACGACTGTCAATTCCTTAGTCGCTAAAGTCAGCTTGCCCGCCGTGGCCGTGCCTGTTCCTGCGGGGCCTTGAACGTCTAAGAGGGACTGGGGGAGGGTGGTGTTGATGCCTACGTTGCCGCCGCCCTTTATTGTGACCACTTCGTTACCTATAGCACTACCTTTCATTCTTATTCCAAAAGTTGAGGCATCATCAATATATTTATTGGCTACCCACATTGTAGATGCTCCAGCAGCTGAATAGCCAAATGCTCCTCTAACTGAGGCATCGCCGTGATTCGTTCCAATCAGCAATAAATCTCCATTTGAACCTTCAATATCTAATAACTGTGAAGGACCCGCCGTCCCAATCCCCACAAACCCCGTACTCCCCTGCACAGTAACCAGCGGAGTAGTCCCCGGCACAGTGCCCGTGCCTATCTGAAACAGGTCGTTAGCGTCCGCTACGCCATCGTTGTCGCTCACCACACCGGCCCAGTAGTCCACGTCGGTGGCTGTGGAGACGTCGTAGACTGTTACGGGATCAGTCCCGGTTATGGTGACAGTGGTTGCGTCCGTTCTTGATAACGGCGAATCCCCGAACCCGGCCCCTGCGGGCTGCATGAAGGGGATGTTGCCGTCTGTGACTCCGGTCACATCAAGCCCGATAGTCTCAATCATATCCGCCGTGATTCCTTCAATTACCCTGTCTCCGTTCGCAGCAAAACCGGGAGTCACCAAACACATACTTAAAAGTATTGAAAATAAAATTCGCTTGATCATTATTCCACCTCCTATGGCCTGCTGGCTGCTTCTACAATAGTTGTCCCATCCATGATAAGCCGCATTCGATCAACGGTGTCGTTCAGGGACGTATCAACTTTTATGCTCAAATTCCCTGTGCCGTTTTTGAGAACAACCGTGTGAGATCCGTCCTGAGCACTAAGGATCACCTCATCACCGTCGATCAACCCGTTGATAGTGTCAACATCATCCGATGCGGCGGCGCCCTCTGTTTCAATGGCATACCGCCCAGGCCCTGACAGGGTTAAAACACCCCCGGATATAGTGACGTTTTGTACCGCCCCCCAGGAGCCTGTTCCGCCCGATACGGCGCCCACCTGCTTCAGCTGTTCGGTCCATCTTCTGAAAATCATGGCGTTCACCTCCCTTTAGGCTATCTCGATCACTCTTAGGTTGCCGATTTCTCCGGATACGGTGTTGCAGAAATAAATTGGAATGTCCACGGAGACTGGAAAATCGAAAATCACACCTTTCGGAATGGGCATCCCTGTGGCTGCGGTAACGTCGGAGTTGCCGAAAACTACTTCACCGGAAGCGGCGTTAGAATTATTATATCCGGCAAAGCCTTTTCGTACGTAACCCTCACTGAGCTGTGATGTGAATAGGTCGGCTGACCCAAAGACTTCAACCGCTGTGATTTTCATCTCTTTAGTAGCGATCGAGTTTAATCTTGCTAAAAAAGCTAATTCTCGTGACATGACATTTCCTCCTTAATAAAGTTTTTAAATCACGATCAGCTTGCGCTGACGCAGATTAAAGAGATTACTGTATTTGTATGGAAGGTATTCTTTTCGGGGCAAACTCCTTAAAGTATTTTAGTTCCGCTGCTCTACGAACTCTTGCAGCGTCTTCTATGTTATCGTAAAGGCCTAATCGAATAAAAGTGTAATTATGTTTGATGTATGTATCCCATGCGCCTGATTTTTTATCCCATGAAACACCAGTGAAACCGGAAGTGTTTCTGGAGCTTAGACTGGAGTTAGAACTATTCTCCATCCTATTACACGGGCGCAGATTACATTTGCGATTGTAGAGCCTATCCCTATTCTTGTGGTCTACTTCCATCCCTTCACCAACATCTAATATGATTCGGTGCATATAAGGCGTCTGACCTTTTTCGCAATTTCTGGTGACGTATCCCTGTGCCCCTAATTTCCACTTGTAGTCCTTAACCATTGGGTAATCTTCTGCATCTATGATCGCTTCCCCAACTTTCTTAGATTTACGTCCATAAAGAAAAATACGTGCTATGTCTCCGTCAAACACCACCTGATTTGGTTCTCCTCGGCTAACTTCAAATAGCCTTCCAGCATCTCTTATCTGCCGCCAGTGTTTAGAGCAATAGCCATACGAATAATGTGGCCTACTACACCCAGGAGCCGAGCACTCATTGAATCTTCGCACGCTAAAAACTGCGCCAGTCTTCCTTACTTGATTCATGTGCTTGTCGCAGTACCCGTTAGCCATGTATTTGTTTTCGCAATCTGGGACCATGCACCTTAATTTTATTCGGGAATATACGGCTCCTTTCATATCAACTTGCTGTAGGTGTTTATTACAATATCCTCTGGCCTTAACGATTTTCCCACAATACGGTACACTACAAATCTTCTTTTCCATGTCTGACTCTCCTCAGTCTCTCCAATGGTTTTAAGATTCATGAGGAGCGGTGCTTGGAGAGAAGCACCTTCGGTAGCTAACCTATCCTCATGAATGGGATATATTATTCGAATTATGTTTCCTTCAGAAGGATTGTGAGGCGTGAATTTTTGATAGGATTTTAATTAGTGATACATTTTTTTAAACGAAAGTCAAGATAAATCTTTATCATGGTGTCACAATTACTATTATTTCCATGAAGGCACCTTTATAACCTATTTTATGCACTCGGAATTTCGTGCTTGATGTTATCAGCCCACCAAAAGCTTTATCGAGATACCCCCCGCTTGATATGTCAAACTGGACGATATCCCCTCGCTCTATATCACTCAGGCTGTACCCACTTGTAAACATACAGATAAAACGAGGGGAACTCCAGAGAGCCGCCTTCCAATCCAGAATAGCTTGAGCATGGGCAGAGGCAGAGGCAAATTGGAATTGGAGAGGCTCCCTTTTCAATGTGCCATATTTGGTCACACTCGCTGAATCAACTTTTACCACTGTGCCACGATATTTGTTGTTAGCCCACTCAAGGTTATATCCAGCCGACAAAGTGTTAAGGAGATCGACTCGGTCGGTAAAATTTAGGCTGATGGAGTTTGCGTCTACACTGTGGTCTGATATCTGCCTATCAACTGGAATTGCCCCCGCCGGCACATGCAGAAGATGATGCTTGCCTCCCTCCCAGAACTCAAGCGATTTGGCTTGATTAGCAATTTGATGGCATAGGTCTCTGACATTGGGATACTCTGTGATGACTATCGCTTGGTTGTAGCTACTCCCGTAAAATGTTCCTGCAGCGGCATATGATACTGAATCAAGGTCACTCACTGAGACCCCACAGAGCGCTACAAGGAGATGCTTCATGATGTGGTCAGGCCTGGTAATCAAGGCATCGGGTGTTCCTGTGTAAGTCCCGGAGCCATCATCTTGATACCCCTGCACATCTGCCGAAACTCTGCCCCCGATTTTCGTGTCTGCCATGGAATTGCCGGAGAGTGTCACAGTCCCTTCTTTCGTGGCTGAACCTGACTTTGTGGCCGAACCTGACTTCGTGGCCGAGCCTGACTTAGAGACTGCCCCTGTTTTGTCCGCAGCCGATACGTAGTCGTTGGCGGTAAGCTCTGCGTCAACAAGTGTGATCGTCACATCACCATCGAACCCACCCGTTCCAGTGTAGTAAACAAGTACATTCGGTACTGTTTGGGAAGTGCTGCCGAAAATAGCGGATAAATTATTTACAGTAATAACACCGTTTACTATTTTGAAAATATCTACGCCCAACGCACTTAAGTAACAGTAACAAGTCCCCGTTGTGCCCAAATCGGTTACAATCACACTGAAAGTCATTCTCATAAACCAGTTTGTGGTTCCCCCATGGGATGGAGACCAAGCGGCTGTGGAATTGCTGATCGAAGAGTTGTTGCTCTCATTTCCCGTTATATTAAAACTGTCGCCAATATCAGAGTCGGTAGAATGGCACACCCGAGAAGTTACAACGGTATAGTCAGTGGTATCACTCACCCCAATTGTATCACTCACATCGATTGTATCACTCACATCGATTGTATCACTCACATCGATTGTGTCCTCAATAGCAAGAGCAATAAACCTCGCCAATATCTGCGATTCCGTGAACTTAATACAGGCTTTGGCGCCATACGTGGCATGTTGGTCCCCTGCCTGACCAGTATAAGCTGTGTACCACGCAGGAAGGAGCCTGTCGTCTCCGACATAAACATCCGTTATGGCTTTAACGGGGTTGCCTATAATGTAATTGTATTCGGCCTGCACCTGGGCAACGACACTCGTTTTGGGATGGGCGATGGCTTCCGTGCCATTGGCTCCTCTTGAGCATCCAGTAAGCTGGTTACTGGCGTTTCCGGTATAAGTAACCTCTTCCACCCCTACCTGCACTGTCCCCGTAGCCGAAAGCCGAGAAGAATCCGTAAGGATTAATGTCCCCGATGAATCTGTGATATCGTCAACTAATGTCGTGTAAGCTCCTGCATCTACAGCCATAAACGGTACCCGAAGCGCTGCTCCATAAACTTGAGGGAGCATTTTGCCAATATCGTCAGGGTCTGCATCAGTATATACATTGACATCTACAATTCCGAATGGAAATTTACGCGCCACATCCAGCTCATACCCGGTGCACACCAATGTTACCTGGGCAGAAAGTAAATCCAGAACTCCCTCTACGCTCCCTTTAAACAGCGTGATTTCATCGCCGGCAGCTTTCGCTCCTTCGAGTATTCTCGAAACAGTTAAGGTAGAGTAATAAAAATCGCATGAGTTAATAAGTTTAGAAAACGAATCGGCACCACCCACGGAGATGCTATTGTCTATGACGAGGTTTACGTTCCCGGGGTTAGCCATGTAGGTGACTGCGTTAATGTCCCCTGAATCGGTACTCCATGAAACGACCAAGGGATCATATAACTGGCCATTAAAAACACAAGTATCCTTCCCATCGCCCCACACCCGATCGCAAAGATAAAGAGTAAGGCCTGGTAACTCCAGTCTGAAGAGGCCAACCGGGGACACGTGCGGATTGTCGATTGCTGCATCGTTAAAAGACGAAAGTGTTTTCATGTGGAAAAGCTCCTACTGATATCATCATAGCATTTCGATGCATTCGATCACGGTTTGCACATTGCCTTCGGTTATGAACTCGTCTGGAGGAGCAGACAAGAACCTCGCGGACCAATACTCGCCTTCATGGTCTTTTAAATAGAAAGGCTTAGAATAACCGTCCAAGTCACTCTTGACTGTCCTGAAGTCCACGATCTCAGATGCGTCCAGGAACAAGGAATAGATCCTTTTCTTTCGTGCATCCCCGAATTTAGTAGATCGCTCCAGCCCGCCAACTGTCTGTATCCACAGGACGTTAGGCTCGTCCTCCGCCCTTGGGTTTTGTGTAAAATCCACCTTAAATTCATGCCCTTTTGACATGAATATCTCGGAACACTGCGGGTTATCCATGGAAGTCACGGACACTCTCCAGAATTCAGCCGTCACTGGAGTACTCAATACTTTAATGATTTGGTCATTATCGTTCTGCGACCATCCTGCAACAGCAGGAGTCCACTCTGAACCATTGGCTGAATGCTCCCAAGTCATAGCCTCTCCGCTAAAGTTATGCTTCTCGATGGCTAAGAAATCAATAGCTTCTCCAGATAGACATTGATCCACTTGGAACGTCTTAGCCTCCGTAACCGTATCTTTCCAATACAAGGAGATGGCGCGGTCGTGAAGCCGTGACTCTGGGTATCCCGTATCTGCATCTCCAGTTACCGTGACTATCCCGTTTTCAAGTAGATTCCGAGTGAAGAAGGTTGCTTTAGCCATTATGCCACCCCGTAACCGTGACCATACCGGTTGTTTATGTTGCTGATTTCGGCCTTCAGAAGACTCGCCGCCTGGCGCATACTGTTTCTGTCCCCGGTCAAAAACATGGGGGACAATGTGATATTAATGTTAGCAGAAGGGCTCGCAGAAGACTGCACCTCCCCACCATTGCTAAATCTTCGTACCGCCTGCTTGTTAGCTATCTCAGGGCGGGTGATTCGCGCTACGGGCCCCCCGATTTTCATCCCGGCTACCATGGAGTTTAATTTTTCGAAAAGGCCAACCCCGTATTTCTTGACAGCTTCTTTCCGGATAATGAACTCACCCTTTTCTGCCATAATCGGAACAGTGTCGCCTCCACCGTAGCCAGACAGCTGCCCCCCATCGGTAGGGCCACCGGCGCTAAAACTCCTCGTCCATTTTGCTACCCCGGTATCAATGTCATAAGCTGTTAGCACAGGACCAAGAAGGGTCATCTCGTTGACATACATTGTGGCACTGTCTTGTGCCTTGCCCAGCATTGCAATGAATTCATCGAATTTCTTAATGATAGTATTCAACGCATTGGTGAACGCCGACTCCATGGATGACGCTACTCCTCCCGCAGTCGATGCAATATTGCTGCCCGTTACAGCTGTCTTATTGCTGACCGCCGTAAGAGTTGAAGATGCACTGTCTCCAAAGGTAGACATCTCGGAGTCAAGTTCATCTATCTTATTGGATAATGGTTTTTCATCAGAGCCATGACCAGTAAAGCTGACCATCATTTTTGCTCCGACAGACGCAGCTCTCGCCAAACCCTCTATCCATCCAGCAGCTTCCTTGATTTTTTCCCCAAGTGGTTTCGTAGTTGACCCACTCCCGGTAAACCCAACATTGAACACCGCGCCACTGGATGATCCAGAGTCCCCTCCACTGCTTGCGCCAACTTGGGATGTGAATTGCTGTATTTGCGATGTTGCATCTGATACGCCCTGCGTGAGCGATTTCTGACCCCCTCCGGTATCAGTCCCGGTAGAAGTGATTTTGACATTGACGTTGACATCTCGGGGAATCGCCGCGATCGCCGCAATTAGTGCCTTGACCGTGTCAATCGCACGCTGAATATTGCCAACCGCTTGAGTGGAATCGAGTTCAATCGCTTTCTGTGACTCTGCTTCCGTTTTGAGCTCAATCAACTTTATCCCAGTTTCTTGGATACGCAATCGGGCGGCATCATTAGTAATATTAATTGGCTTTGGTTTTCCAGCTTCGGTTGCTATGTTGGCAATCTCTCCCATGACACCGTCAGACATCGCTGTAAATTTCGTGAGTGCTTCCGCTGTCGAGGCTTTCACACCTTCAACCATCTTGTCATACGCTATTTTAACTTTAGCTGCTGTGTCCTTAGCACTTTCAACTTTCTTGTTGTCTGACTTAATCGTCTCTACAGTATGGATTACAAGGGCTGCACCAGATTTCTCGTAAAAATTCTTCCAGGCCGCGTAGCCCGTAGACGCCATCTGAACTTCAGTCGTGGTTTTTTTCCTCGCCGATTCCTGCATTTGCTGACTGTTTACCTCTGCCAACCTGAGCAACTCGCTATATGTGCTTTGCGCGGAAGCTAACTTTTTCATTGCGGCTTCAAGTTCATCTTGAGTTCGCGCTGCAGTTATGGCTTTCTGTGCAGAGGACAGTTCTTGTTCGGCCAGGAGCAGGTCGTCATTGAGTTTTTGTTCCCCTGTCATCTTAGACTGACGGAGAATCGTTTCGTCTTCCACCATTTTAGACTCAATTTGCTCAATCTGATCTGCAAACTTTTGGTATGCTTCCTGACGTTTTTGTAGCTCTTTCTCGACAACCGATGTTGCTTTCCCTTCTTTTTCCTGGTACTCGGCAAGCCTTTTATTCCACCACTCGGTCATCTTCTGCGCGGCCACTTCGTTCTGCATGTTCTGATTGTCGAGGAACTCTTGATATTGAGCTGCTTCTTTATTGAGCTTTTTCAACTGCTGCTGAATCTCAAACTGCTCTTCGGACCCGCGAGTATTGTAATAAGCCCTCCACGCCTCGGTCATCAGAGACAACGCCTGAGTATTAGCCAATACATGCTTCCCAGTGGACTCCACAAACTTCCGATAAGCCTCTTCCTGGATCGCCTCTATCTGCTTTTCTGAATCCCACTTGGCTATGCCCATGTCCTTCACGGACTTCCGGTAAGCAGCAACTTCTTTCTGCATTGAATCAACAGACTTGAGGAGTCTCGCTTGTTGGAGTGCGTCTAGCTCATAGTAAAGTTGCTTGAAAGTTTCAGGGACTCCCTCGAAGGCTTTGGTTATGCCCCCGGCCGCTTCTTCCCCAGCCAGTTTTATTCCGCTAAAATGGGCCTGGAAAGCGTCCTTCAGCTCCTGCGCCTTCTTCTCCTCAAGACCCATCGCATCAATATACTCATACGCCTGATCGATAGTGATGGCTTGAACATCCACCAATCTCATAATAGTATTCACATAAGCATCCTGAGCCGCCTTGACCTTCGCTGTCTTTTCGGCAAGGTTGTCATACGCATCTCCGAATTTCAAAACATTATGCCATAACTCCTGGAAAAGATTGTCTAATCCAAACCTGACCCCTATGGTATGAGCGTCTTCGAGCAGCTTGTTGTATGTGCTTAATGCTTCACCGGATTTCTTGAAAGCCTCCCACATCTGGGTTGTGGCAATTTCCTTCATGGAGGATACGAGATCCTCTGTGGATATGTCGGCTAAATCTATTGCCTTATTCATATCCAAAATCTTTTGAGTCACTTCTGGATATGAATCCTTAAACCTTTCAAGCGCAGCGTTGTATTCGTCAGATCCCTTTGTGGCAACCGCCAATGTTTCAGCATAAACTGTCACGCCTTGAGCGAGTTTCTGCACCGTAATGACTTCTTCGCTTAATTTATCAGCAAGCCTTTCACTGGCACCCGAAAGCTGATTGTAAACCACAAGCACGGCCGCTACTGCTGAGGCAATTAGGGCAAATGGGTGAGACCTAACAACAGCCCAGAGGACCAGGAAGGCAGCTTTTACCTTCCCCAACGCACCCGTCATGGCGATGGTTGCCCCTGTGGATGTCATCATAGAGGTGGTTAGTAACGCAAAATTGGCACTCATTACTTTCACAATATTTAACCCTGTAATGGCGCTTATGAGGAATACTACTGCTCCCCTCAATGCCACGAAAGCCGTGGTTAGGAAACCAACTTTGATAATTATTTGCCCAAGGGTGCTGCTTGCGAAACCCTCTAATAATTCAGTCCCTTTTTTGAGAACGTCGATAAACACACCTATCGCCCCGGATATACCGGCATCCCCGAAACCAAGCGCAACCAGCTTCGCCCTATCAACCAGGTTCTTTAATTTAACCCCCAAGCCTTCTGATTGCTTACCCGCCATGTCCGCTGCGGTCCCTACCGCAAAAACATTCTTCAGGGCCGTCTGGAAAGATCCGCCTGCGAAATCTCTTACAAGAATGGCAGCAGCCTGCGCCCCCCTAAGTCCAAACAGTTCAAATGCTTTCGACACGTTCACTGTTTGCGTCTCAGAATTATAAAGCACCTTCGCTAAATTCTTCAGAGCTTCCTGATACCCAACCGTTTTTGGATTAATCTGGTCCAGCGCAATCCCGTGAGCCTCGTACGCCTCCCTCAATTTGGCATTGGGAGACAGAAGCCTTGCTAAAACCTGTCTTAAACCTGTTCCAATCGTTGAAGCCCGAAGACCATTGTTCGCCAAGACCATCATGCTGGCCGCAGTTTCCTCAAGAGACAACCCAGCCTGAGACGCTGTCGCAGCGATGTAGCTAAAAGAAATACGAAGTTTATCGATAGTTAGTTTGGATTTGTTGATAGCGTTCGCCATGACATCGGAGACCCTACCGCTCTCGATGGTGTCCAGGTTGAACGCCCGGATCGTGGTGGTTAGAAGATCCGTGGTGAGCTTCATGTCCGACAAAGTTCCAGTGGCAAGATTGGCCGTGGCCTGGATAGCATCCATGGCTTCCCCAGCAGAGAAACCTGCCTGTCCTAAGAGTACCATGCCTTCGGCTACTTCGGTCGTGGAGAACTTGGTTGTTCTGGCCACGTCCCTGATGGTTTCGCCCATCGCACCTACTTCCGCGCCAGTGGCCCCAGTGATTGCCTGAAGGTTTTTGAGGGCCTGGTCGTAGTCGATAATTGTTTGGGTCCCAACCTTCATTGCAGTAATCACGGCGTATATAGCCGTAGACGCAGCTCCGTAGGCGGCAGTAACCTTGAACGCAGCCTTGAGCCTATCTATGGCACCATTCACTGACCCTATCTGTTTGCCCAAAAAGTTAACCGTCTTCCCCGCCTCTTGGGTATCCGCACTGAACTTTTTCGAACTGCCCCCTGCCCCAGCAAGATTTTTCTCCAACCCCCCTACCGAAGTTTGGAGCCGTTTTATGGCACTCTCAAGAGAAGCAGTATTCCCCTTAAATAAAACACCTAAAGTCAATTCTTTACCGGCCATGGACCTACCTCTTACCTTTTATCAATCGGGGGCTTACCACCCAACGGCTTGTGTACTTCCGACCACGCTTTATGCTTCCCCATCATCTCGTCCGTTATCCTCTGCCGTTCTTCCATTGACAAGTGCTTATATGAATCCGGATCCCCGGGAATACACTTGCCTTTTTGTGCAGGGGCCTTTGGAGCTACCCCCTGTTGTTGCGCCGCAGGCGGATCGTCCTTCAACTGAATCCCATGCACACCTGCGTCAAACCTCAACCTCTCTATCAACCGCTTCTCGGAATGCTCGTACATCACGAGCATCTGCCCAAACGTTACTCCGCCTTCTCGGTAGGACTTTCGGTAGAAGTCTTCAAGCCGGTATCCGTACCGTTCGCAGACTGCGGTAACGGCCTCTCCGGTTGAAACAGCGTCATCAGCTTCTCGGAGAGGCTCTTGAAGTTTTTTGCTACTGCGCCGTAGTTCACCTCAAACAGCACATCGGCGATATCCACCGCCTGCAGGTTGCTGATGTCGGACAATATCTTTTCATCCTCGTCCGTCACCATCGTCAAAATCTTCCCGATATTCTCCTTGATCGTCTGGATAATAAATACCGGGATCGCCAGATCCTCTCCACCGTTCACCGAGGTCATCGCCGCCTGCACAATAATGTCCGTAAGTTTCAACTGATCCGCCATGGACAGCGGGTACACCGTAATCTTCCGGAGACTGCGGATGCCAATCTCGACATCCACAATCTGAGGATTCAATTTCTTTTCTTCGTTCTCCGGCATGGTCTTTCTCCTGTTTTGCGGTGAGCACAACGCCCACCGCAATTATCTTAAAGGGTTAGGATCTTAGGTCCACTGGATACGGCCAAGGGGCTTGCTGTCCCAAATGGCATTTCCGCCGCTCACATCGCTGGAAGCGTTCTTGGACTCGAACATGACCGTGACAGCCGCAGCATCTTCCGCCTGGGTATCGATCTCCACGTTGGCAGAAACCTGCGCCCGCGGGAAGATGAAGGTCATGTAGTTCGAACCATTCGGGTAAGTGTAAACCGCCTCAACACGCAGGTACGCAGGGGCAGTACGTCCACCGAGGACAACCTCACCGGAATGCGTATCGGTGTAGCTCCCCGCAGCGGCATCAATACCGTGGGCCAATGCCATGTTGTAGGGAGTGATTTCCTTGAAGGCGCACTCAATAGCCGCGCCCTCGCGGATGGGAACGGTATAATCCTCGATCAGGGGAAACCCTGATTCCAGTTTGTACCAGTCGGTGTTCCCAATAAATTTAGTGTTCGCAAGCGCTCCAATGGAATCGCCTGCTGCCAATGCCGGATTAGGGTTCGCAATATACGTTGCGGATGTTCCTACCCTGATCTGCATTAGACCTATCGTAATCGTGCTCGTGTCTTTCGTGACGGGGCCTGATCGACTCATAATAATCTCCTTCCAATCAAATCATGTTAAAATTAGTTGTTGCCGAAGTTTAATTTCGATATGAATCGATTGAGGAGCTTTCGGTAGGAACCGATTGAGGTCTACTTCTTAGAATGGGAAGTAGTTTAAAATGTTTACGTGATTGCAATTCCTTCTTAAACACTTGATCTTCAGGTTGCCGTGGATCCAAATATCCACCGGGGGATTACCCGGATCGTTCGGGTTTTTTCCAAAGACGAAGTGGTATAAGCCGTTGGGCGATCTTTCGATGAGTTTCTTTCCACAATTCTCGCAAAGTATAAAGTGCCTGTCTGCCATAGTTGTACCCTATTAAACCTTTGAAGAGAACCTTAATCTTACGGTTAGCACTTTGTACTTCGTTCCATCGTCTGCCTCGAACTGCCTGCTTTCCATCACTTCCTGAACAATAAACCCGCCGGCCAACTGCGTCCATGCACCGGTAGCCCGGCTGCGGTAGAATGGGAACCTTGCCATTCCGTCCGTTTGAGTGTTGTCGGTGAGGAGCGAATAAACCTTGTCTCTGAGCTGGGCCAGCTTAAAGCCCTCGCCGTCCGACCTGGTGCAGCAGATTATCTGAAGGTCGTGGATGGACATCTCGCTCAAACTTAGATCACCAAAGTTTATCGATACCCATTTATCGACAGCATGCCCCTGAACATTCGGTGTGCTCAGATATTTATCGAAAGTAATCTGGACTCCCAGAGCGGTGTAGAGGCTATCGACCCAAAATTTTTTCACAGAATCTCTGATATTTGACTCTTTTGCTGTGTCATCGAGTGCCATTTTACTTCCCCTCCACTTCGTTCACCACATCATCGAGCGTCTTAAAGAAAACCTTCAGGAACTCAGCCGCCTTCGGAAGGTCCGGTTGTTCTTCACTGTCGAACTTGATTTCCGAATTTTCCAGCGCGTCCAGAACCAATTTGATTTCCTGAATACCCATGTCCAGCGTAACGTGAATATCTTTTGGCTCTATGTTTAGGATTTTCATCATCTCCACCTCGATTCTATCTTCCCCAACATCTCATCGCCCCTCTTAAGCCAACCTGCGCCGGCGTACTCTTCCATGGTTGGTTCGAATAATGGCCTTCGTGCCTCTTCCACATTGCCGTACATCTCGATTGACTTGATTTTCCCTGAAGGTCCAAGCCTGCCTTTGCCGAACCATGACTTCCCGCCGGAATCCATCGCCCCAGGTTGAACGCCCCCGAGGTATCCATCCCCATATCGGTATGAGCCCAAACTCCGCATCAGATCGCCCCTAAGCCGCCAAGGGGAGGGATAGCCCATCCACCCATACTCGTACTTCCAATTCCTGTATCTCTTCGAGTACGCTGGTCTTGGGGAGTTTCTCTTGAGCATGTTCTCCATGACCAGCTGATAATAATCCGTGGCACACTTCCACTGCATGGTATCGCCGCCTTGAATCTTGACCACGGATTGTACCCCGTCAAGGGCCGACATCAGGCGCTGTAGATCCGCCTGATCTATTTTAACCGATATTTGCATTAGGAAGCACCCACCCGTTCAAAACCGTTTCGAATACCAAATCTTCTTGTTCCGGCATCATGGAACTGTCTCTCAATGTAACATGCCGCCTGAACAACCGAGGGGACTTCGAATGATTCCCGTCACTATTGATTTTAAACAAAACCAAAACATCCGCCGTTGACTGCTCGATGAACACCTTCAGCCCCTCGTTCAGTCTTTCGTCAATCAGCTCATCGTCGTAAATAACCCCGTACCAGTCGTTCTTCCGCTCGGTTTTGTTCACTTCGTCCAGAGATTTAACGCACCAAATTTCGTCCACCAGGCCGCTGAATGAATCCAATGTCTGATTCACATCCTTTGCATCAGCACAGCTTTGAACGATAAACAAAGTGATCATTCCGGCTACCTTGTCCCCTTAAATGGAGTGCACTCCCCATAAAAATTACATCTTTTTTCGGCATGTCCCCTTAGAATATAATTGAAACTGCATTTGTCACAACCTTTGCTTGGAGTTGGACCACACATTATTTCAGCATAAAGCCCCGCCGAAGATCCGTTTTCCCCAAAGTGAGCCTTGAATTTTTCGGCTAATTCCAAATTCCCATCGCCCACCACCGCATTGTACCATTTGGGCTTTTCCATCTTTACGAACTCTGGATCGTTTAACAGTGTTTGATGCGCCTTTTGAATAGCCTGAATCTTGGTTATCGTCTTCCCTATGGTTTCGAATGGGTTTATCATCATCTCAAAAGCTCCGGTCGCTTAAATTCCTTTTCCAATAAATCCCGCCATTCCAATATCTCGGCCCCACTGAGATGCTCCGTCCTGGCCGTTGGTTCGTACTCCCCTGGTTTCCCCTTATACCAACCCGGCTTGCCGTCATATTCGAACTGGATGCCCCACTTCTCAGGGTCTTTAAATATCTGAGAACCGGGCATTGGTTGGAATACCGAAAGGTCAATATCATCCGGGCCCGCTTCCGTGATCCAGTCGGCCGTTTCCATAACCGTCCGATTGCTTTCCCCGGGGAGTCCCACAATCAGGAATGCTTTCGCACGGATCCCATTTTCGTGTAATCGCCTGACTGCCCTGGTGTTCTGCTTTCTGGTCGTACCCTTCATGCTCCTACTGAGGATCTCATCCGACCCACTCTCGATTCCAATGCCGACTTCAAAAACCCCCAGCTGTCTCAAAAGTTTACAAACTTTATCGTCAAGGAGATTGCTTCGGGCAAAACACCGAAACTTGAACTTGTTTCCGATTCCGTTCACGATAGTCTGCAGGCGCTTTTTACTGGCCACAAACACGTCGTCGAAGATCATGAATGCCTCGTACCCATATTTCTCGTGGACGTGTTCTATCTCGGCAATCGTCCTGCCGGCAGACTGCATCTGGAAGTCGTTGTCAATCTTCGCGCAGAAGGCACAATCTCCAAAACAACTTCTGGAGGTCATGATCGGCGTGGCCGACACCCCGTCAATCTCGTAGTGGTACTTTTCCATAGGCAGTGCATCCCTGTCCGGGAACGGGTAGTCGTCAATGTAGAGTTTCTCATTAGCATCTGGTTTACACCTGGAGTGCGCCAGTAACCAATGCAGATTCTGCTCTCCTCTCCCCTTCACCACATACGCAAAACCATTTTTTGCACATTCATCGGCCATGTGCGTGGGGTGTGGGCCGCCTGCGATTACTATCTTTGCGTCTTGGAACAAGTATTTCTTCTGGAGCTTGAAGGCTTTTTCCCTCTGAGGGGTGGTAAAAGATATCCCGATAATGTCTGATTCGGCCATATCCGGAGTATGGCCGATCCCCATGTCCAAGCACTGTACGCTCAGTCCCTGCTGTTTCAGATAAGCCGAAAGATATAAGATCCCCAGCGGAGGGAAAACCGCTTGGTCCAGTAGAAACGGTGAGCTTGGGAATATTAATGTGATATCAGGTTTCAAGGTATTCCTCCAAGAGATTTAGCACTTGTTTATGGTATGTCTCATTGACAGATCGGCATAGAGGCAGAAACTGATCGTTGTTTGTCGGTTTAGCGTCTTCCCAGGTTCCAGGAGTAGCCAGTGCAATGTTCGGTGGTAAACCGTAAAACTTGGACGACATTGGGTTAAACACAACGACCTTTCGGTTGAGCAGTAATCCCCAATAGGCTCCGTGATACGAGTTGGTCAATACCGTCTCGCCGCTTGCGATAAAAGGGATAATATCTTCCGGAGGTACGCCGACATGCTCGATCCCGGGCACACCAAAGCCGAAAGAATCCACCTGATGGCCTGTCGCCACAAATGGGTGCTTGATTTCGTACCCATGATGGAACAGCTTATTCATGCAGCTTACGCACGGAACCCATGGCAGTATTGTCCCTATATCCCTAACTCCTATCATCCTGAATTTACTCGTAAAGGATGCAGGGTAATTAAGCGTAGTGCTATGGTGGATATTGTGGCCTACCCCCCACGCTACCAACCAGGGACTGAGATCGCAGGTCAGTTCAAGCCCCGCCATCACTCCATTATTGTAATCTTCCGATGGTATGTGGATCAGGCCTCCCCCTCCGAACACAACGAACTGGTTTCTGAGATGCTCATGTGGCATCTTAATGTCCACTTTAACGGTTTCGACAGGGAAATCGAAATAGTCAAAAGGGCTCGCCAGCTTGTCCCCGGCATTGTCGTCCGACATAACGGTGAGGTTGTATATCTTCACTAAAGCTACCTTTCCTTCATGAATACGATATCCATCGTTTCGCTCGTTTCGTGGGGGATGGTGTCAATCTGAATAATGCTCAAACCCTGCAGGTCCATCTCCACCTCTTCGAAAAACTTTCTACCCACATTGACCTTGTGGGAGCAGTTCCCCCCTTCCTCCACCGTAGGATATCGATGGCCCTCCATATCGGGGATAAGGAGAACAATGAATCCCCCAGCCCTTAAATAGATAGACCACCTCAGAAGGCATTGCACAATCGCTTCCTTGGTTGGGAGATCCTCAACCATGTGAGACGAAAACACATAGTCAGCATATCCTCCGGGAACCATCGACAATAATTGTGTGGCGTCAGCCTGGAAAAAATTACCCCCGACCTGATCCACCGCCACCGGCTGCGGTGAAACATCAAAATGCAGGCAGTTCGGTTTCATCAAAGGACAACTGCCGCAACCCATATCAAGCCCAACGCCTTCGAGATATTGCTCCACGTAAGCAACATTTTTCTCGAACCCGGGCCTGACCGTGTTGTTTACTATCTCGACTGTCAGCATAACTCTCCCGTCACGTCATAGACGCGACCCCTTTCTTTTACGATCTGATAATATTTCAGGTGTCTTTCGGCCATTTCCCTGGCAGTAAACTTATCCAAGAATAATTGCCGGCATTTGGCTCTGTCAATATTGTCCAGTTGGTTCACGTATTCAACCGCCCGATTGATGGCCGCTTCTTTCGATGCGTCAGAGTAATCATCGTATTCATTGATGAACCCGTGTTCACCGTGGACAATTACCTCTCCACCCTGGTAATTAACTGCGGACGGCTGAGTCTTGTGGCCCCATCCAATGACAGGTACACCACAGGACAAGGCCTCTGTCATGGTGATTCCGAACATCTCATGATAAGCCGACCAATTCGTCTGGAGCAGTCCCTTGGCTTTTCTGAGCACTTTGTACTTTATCTCATCGTCAACGCCCCTGAGCCAAATCACCCGGTCCCCGTCTATGTGTTGCCAGATGTGGTCATGAAAGTATGGGTAGTGGTAGGAGGGTCCCATTAAGACAATCCGGACGCCTGCCCTCTTGGCCACTTCTATTGCTATGGCAGGGTCTTTGCCCGCGTCTATCCGGCCTACCCATGCGAGGTAATCGGACGGTTCGTCAATCGGTAGTCCGGTATCCGGCAGCCCAGGATAAATCAAGGTGCCTTTATTGTTATGCACTTCGTTCATCCTCTTTGAATACGCAATCAGGTTCTCCTGGAAAGGCCTAAACCCCATGAACGGATACAGACAATAAGGCTTTTCCCTCAGTCTGGGATCGATGAAACCAGATGCCTGAAAGCTGTGGATCATATCGAATGGTTTCCCGTTCTCGGCCTCTTTCGCTTCGATGGCCTCGTAATAAAGATCCTTCTGGTCATCCCACGGCTTCGGCATTTCGATAAACTCCACACCGGGAACCACACAGCCCTTGACCGAAAACAGCGTGCATGTATGCCCCAGCTTCATCAGCTCCTGCATGAGATACCAAATGATCCGTTCGGCGCCGTAGTAGCTTGTCTCCCCCAGTGGGTGAGCGTAACCGGTAAATGCCAATGACATTGATTTCATATCCCCACCCTCCTTTCGATTTCGTCGTTTTGCCATTCTTTTAAGCTCGCACCTTCTGTGAAACTGGCGGAAACACCGCATACCGGGCAAGCCACAATGTCCTTTACCATGTCGGACACTATGCTGTGGCCACACGGGAGGTCCACCTTGACGGCTTCGGAGATGTCAGGTGGAATCCCAGGGACGACATTGTCAACGAAATAAGAATCCTTACAGTAAGGACAAACTGTTTGGAACGACACAATAGGGTATTCCATCTCGAAATACCTTCCACAATTTAGGCACATCAGTTTCATAGCAACCTCCATTCGATTGATTTATAATCTTCGATTGTTTTGGATAGACCCGTTTCAAAATCAGTTGTTGGCTCCCACCCTGTTTCTTCTGCTATCTTATTTGAATCCAAATACTGATCTGATATTTCAGGAAAATCCTTCGTCCGATATTCCGGAACTATGTCCGTCCCAAAGGCCAATATAATTGAATCCACCAAATAACCAATCGAAAGAATATCCCCACCGCCCACGTTGTAGGCCTCCCCCTTGGCTATGTCGATGTTCTCAATTAACGCCTGGTACGCCGACACCGCATCGTCAACGTACAGGAACTCTCGCCTTGCCTGTTCGCTTCCGGTCCAGATTAGGGGTTGTTTGCCTCTCAATAATTGTCGAATCGTGTTCGGTATGATCCTTGAGAAATTCAGGTCTCCCCCTCCGTACAGATTACAACACCTCGTAACCACCACAGGCAACCCGTAATTTGAAGCATACGCCCGAGCGATCATATCCATGCAGGACTTGGAAACCTCATAGATGCCCCTCCCTTGCAATGCCTGACCTTCCTTGTATGGCAAAGCACCCTTCCCATAGGCCTTGTCTGAGCTTGCCACTACGACCGCTTCAGTGTGTCCGTACAGCCTTATTACTTCCAATAAGGATATCGTTCCGTGTAGGTTGATGTCCAGCGCTAATTTGGCGTCATCCTGGCACTTTCGGACTTCAGACAATGCAGCCAAATGAACAACGATATCCGGTTCATATTCGCAGAACAGCATTCGCAAAAACTCATAGTCTCGGATGTCCCCCTGAATCACATGCACCCTCTCGGAACGAACATTCAAAATCTCCAATGACGAAACACTTCTGATGTCTCGTGTTGGGATAACGATCGAGTCCGCACCAATGGACAGGAACTTTGCTGTCATGTGAGAGCCCAAGAAACCCATCCCACCCGTGATAAGAATATTTTTACCGGCTATGCTCATTTCGTCACGTATCCTATTTCAGCATCTTGAGTGGTTTTTCCAAGCACTTCCCTTACCGCTTTGGACACCCCGCCATCCGCTGCTCCGTCCCAACCCATGTCATGAAAAGCCATCACACCCCCCACCTTGAGCTTTGGAAGCGACATCTCGATATCTTTCTTAACCGATGCGTATCGGTGATCTCCATCGATGAACACTAAGTCAAAGAAGTTATTTTCCAATACAGGTACCATATCCTCTGACTTCCCAAGAAGCAAGGTGATGTTATCACGGCCAGCAGTATTTTCTTTGAACTTTTCAAGAGAAATGAACTCTTCCCCCAACGCCTGTGTGTTGAAAGCTGTGTGCGGATCACAGGCATAAACATGGGCGGCCACCTCTGCCATGCAAACAGTTGACCTGCCTTCCCAGCTACCTATCTCCAACACAACCTTGCCTTTTGCCAAATCCTGCAACTTGTTATTCTCGCCAGCTCTATAAAATGGACCGTCTATGTCTTGCCATTTTTTCATTTCTTGAGCACCTTTCCGTTCAGGACAAGAATGTCCACTAAGTCATTATTGTTGAAAAAGTTGAGAGCATCTTCGTCCGACTCCACCATTGGCTCCCCGTTCACGTTCAGACTGGTGTTCACCAATATTGGGACACCCGTAATATCATGAAACGCCTTTATCAGTCTGTAGTAGCCGGGGTTACTCTTTTCGTTGACCGTCTGTATCCGTGCGGAATTATCAACATGATTGACCGCAGGGATTTTAGACGGATCCTTTATTGGCATGGTGAAAAGCATGAACGGGCTTTTGGTGGGAAAGTCAAACCAATCGGAAGCATGTTCTTCCATGACCACCGGCGCCAATGGCCGATACCATTCGCGGTGTTTAATCTCGAAGTTGATCTTCTCTAAGTTCTTCTCATCTCTGGGGTCAGCCAGAAGTGAACGGTTCCCTAATGCTCTCGGCCCGTATTCAGCCCGACCGCTGCACCATGCCACAATTTTCCCGTCAGCTATTTCCTGTGCGAGATATCCGTAATCAGGCTCCACTGTGGTCTTTGCAGGACCCAAAAAACAAACCTCGCCGTCTGTGTACTTTTGCCTCGGTTCCCCCAGGATATGATGGGCAACGTACAACGCTGTGCCGATATTTAAGCCTTCATCCCCGCAACCAGGGAATAAATGAACATTATCGAATTGCCCATGCTCCAGAACAAAAGAATTGGCCGTGCAATTCAGCATCGACCCACCGCTAAGGCAAAGGTTCTTGACGCCGTCGGCATCAATATCATTGACACATTTAAGGACGGCATGACTGAAAATACACTGAATCGTCGCCGCGATATCCATTGCTCGCTTCGAATCCGAATCTTCCGGTTTAAAATGGTCTGTCGATCCTGAAAGATCCCTCCACAATCCAATGTACCATTGGTGATAATCCCGGTCCTCTGGAAGAAAGCATCCATTGACATAGGCAGCCAAATTGTCTCTCACCTTCGGAAGAACTTCGCCATATCCGGCAAGCGCCATGGTCGCCCCGGCCTTAAATATCTGCGTGCCTATCCCAAGCCATTCCGTGAAGAAGCCATAGGCAACACCAACATGTAGCCATGGACAATAGGAAGCCCAAAACTTGTTTCCATATCCATAAGATACCAGTGAGTTATTCTTGTGCTTCGCCCCACAAGCGTCCATACTGAAACAGTATGCTTCGTCAAAAGGACTTGTGTAATATGCCGATGCCGCATGACTTTTCTGATGACCGATGTGGTAGGCTGGATAGGTTTTTCCTCTCAACTTTGCCTCAAGGCTGACCGTCGTGTTGTCATAAACAGTATTCCACAGGCAAATTTGCGGTTTACCTCCCTGGATCACTTGGATGTCATGAAAAGCAAAGTCGGGATGCCAATCGCCCAATGCGATACAATCGATATCCTCTGGCCCCATATCCACACTTGAGAATAGACAGTCAAGCAATGCCTCAGTGACGCCGTGGGATGCCTTGTGCCTGGATAACCGCTCAGAACTCAAAGCAACAAGGATCTTCCCGTCCTTGACTATGCACGCGGACCCGTTATGGCCGTAGCTTGTACCGAGGACAACCGCCATTATTGCTTCTCTCCCCATAGTTGACCATGACCAATCGGTGTGTGTCGCCATTGCCACGTCTTTTCGTTTGTCTCGAAATAGTCAATCGTATCTTGGCCGCCTGTTTTCAGCGAGACATCATCGAAAACGATCACGCTCCCCTTTTTGCTGTATTTTTTCACCAGCTTCCATTCCTTGATGATGAAGTCAAGATAATGCAGTGTGTCCTGGAACAGGAAGTCCCACTTCCCTATTTTCGGCATTTGTTTCGGGAGCGTATCGAACGTCATGCCTTCGATCAAAGTGACTTTCACGCCCCCGTAATCCGCATTGACTCTTTCAGTTCTTTTATCGATCACTTCCCCGAAAGAATCCCACCCTGGGAACGTGATGTTTTTCCAATCCACCATCCATTTTTTGTATTTGAATTCTTTCGTAACGCCATACGTCTCCCCGAGACAATCCACCGGAGCTTCCCCAGCATCGAAGGTGTAGAGCTTGCTACCGGCAGACATGGCGTGCGCCATTTTCTCCGTACCGAACCCTTCGAAGGTCCCAAGCTCGATCACCACTTTCGGGTTGAGTGTTTTGATCGCCCTGCATATCATGTCCATGTTGGCGTTATCGTGATTCCACGGATAGAGAAAGCTCTTAGCGACACACTCCGCACCTGAGTTTCCTTGTGGAACCGTTGGTTGGATACTGTCCCAATGTGCGTTTATGAATGTCATAATCCTTTTTCCTCCCAATATTCGGGGTTTGCGTATTTTGCCAATTCGGGCTTCACGTCGCCTTCGAAGATGTCGGCTTCGAGTCCAAGCCTGGTCCTGGTAGCCTGGTGTCTAACCCATTGGCGCTCAATCCCTTCCCTGTCTCTGGCGTCTTCTTTCCCATGGTAATGGATGAGGTCGGCCTGGATATTCTTGTTCGTAAACAGGCCTTCCTGCAAACCGAACATGGAGTGGTGGGGTGAATTTATCCACTGCATGCCAAGTTGACGCCGAATAATCCTGAGTTGAAAGTCGGGGTACTGGCCTATCTGATGGGATATCAGCCAAAAGCCATGAGAGTCTGGCATGGCGAACGGGGAATCAGGGAACCTCATCAACTCATAGGATTTCCTCGAAACATGAACACAGTCCACCTCGCCAGGCATCCCATTCTCGTCAATGTCCGCGAGCAGGGCTTTCAGTTCGGGAGAACACTGTTCGTCAAAGTCCAGGATGAAGAATACTTCCCCGATGGGAATGTACTGAAGCAGAATGTTCGACTGAACAACTTCCTGGGCGTGAAACCATTTTTCCCACTTGTGCTGGAAGACCTGCACTTTTGGAAACTGTTTCAGCTCATGGACTGTATCGTCAGAGGAGCATCCGTCAATGACAATGATCTTTTCCACCCACGGTTCGTCGTGGATGTCGCCTATGACCAGCTTGACGGAATACTGTTCGTTTAATCCCTTCATCCCTATCAACATGGTTTCTTCTCCAACTTCAGAATACCTTCCTGTAACGCATCTATGAGCGATTCGATGTGTGGCTTATTTTGGAACAGCAGGTCCCCACTGACTGCTACTTTGCCCGTCGAAAGCATCTCCCATGCACCTATTAATCGTCGCCAAAAACGGGAAAACCAATTACCATCACCCCAATAAACATTCCATGACAATGTTGCATATATGTGTAAACTGACATAGTTAAACTCCTCATCATGTTCCAATTCCAATGTCAAATCACAATCGGGATCTCCGCATGAACAGGCAACACGATAATACACCGCATCCTTGAACTCGTCTGTTTTCATGGTATTATTTGAGATAGACTTCATAGCAGTCCCTCCAAAGCCTGAGACACGGCGAACGGATTTATCGTGTTGATACACGGCGATTGGCACTTAACCTTCCCCATCGGTGGAGCACTCCAGCAATGGGAAAGTATCCCACACACCTTCAGCATATCCGGTTGAAGGTTGATCAGCTTCGCTCCGTGCTGCATCCTCGGTTGGACCACTCGCGCGGGCGCCGGTCCGTACAAAACCACGGCATTGGTTCCCACCGCTCCGGCCAGGTGAGACATAAAGCTGTCCACAACAATGGCCGCTTTTGCGTTCTTCATGATCCAGGCCGATTCTCTCCAGGTTGTCTTCCCACACAGGTCAAGGGTGGCATTGCATCTTAGGTCCGTGGCCCCGCCTACCTGGACAGTCGGCAGGCTCAAGCCCTTAATCACCTGCTCCATGTGGGCATAGGTTCGGTATTCCTTGCTGCCTCCAGTCGTGTGGACCACGATGTACGGAACTGTGTCGATACCGGCATAACCACCAACTGGAATATCTACTCCCCTGATAAACGAATTGAATTCCGAAGGATTTGGCCAAACTGGATCGATAAAGATTTCATCAGCCTCAACATTCGTGAAGTAGGGGTACATACTGTACAGTGTCACATCCAAATTATTCCACCCACCAGGAAGGATGTGCGACTGGTGAGGAGAATAGACAACAGCAAACTTCTTCAAAAGTCTTTCGTCCCACTCGATGATTTCATTGATGTACTGATTGTTTTCGAGGATCCCGGAGAAGGCCTTTTGAGTCATGTAAACCAGCGGAAGGTTAAGATGTCGCTCCTTGATTCCTTTGAAACACTGGGTCGTCATGAGAACATCCCCCGCTGCAGAATGTTGGGCAAACAAAACCGCCTCAATCTTGCTGACGGGTTTTTGTTTCTTGCCTGCCGTTCGGAGAAGATCATTGATGTTGCTTGTGCCGGCCATCCATTCTTTCGCTCGCTCGATTCCCTTTTCTCCCATGGCTTGCCTGAGTGCTTCATCCTTGGCTACGGCGAGAATGGCATTTCTAATATCCTCCACCTTACAGGCCCTTGATTCTGCTGATACATTCTCTCCTTCCCCGGTCATAGGGACGAAAGAAAGGTCATCGCATGGAACCATATACCCAACGTCCTCCACCAGTTCAGCCTGGGCAGTCGTATCCGAAGCAATCACCGGAGTTCCACATGCCATAGCCTCCAATGGCGTCCAGGAAAGACCTTCCTGCATACTGCAATTCACCAGACAGTCGATAGCGTTATAAATCGAAGGCATCCTGATCCGGTCATAAGATATCCCCTGCTGCTTGGATACGAGGTCCCCGTTTTGGGCGCCGTTGTCCTTGGCAATCTGTTTCAAGTTGAAAACGCCTTCCATGTCTGTGTGCAAGTAAAGAACGATGTCAGGGTTCTCTTTCTTGGCTTCCATGAAGGCCTTCATTAATCTTTCAGGGGATTTCCGAATCTGATTCTGGCCGACAAATCCGAAAATGGTTTTGCCAATGGGGATATTTGGAAACACTTCTTTTTTGACAGCTAACTTTTCATCGGGAGAAAGGGGCTTAAACTGTTCCCAACCGTTTAGGCGAGGGCGATAATATTGGATATGGGGGACGTGAGGCTTGAGAGCGTCGTAGCCATACTGTGAATACACACAAGGGAAGTCGAGGTCGGTCAATCGATTGATCCAGCTGGTATTGATTTCCCAAAGATCGTAGGGGAAAATCCCTATCCACTTAAACTTTTTAGCGTCCCGAAGTTTTTTGATCATGTCCCATGCAGGGATGTATCGCCAAAAGTCAATCCCCACCATACAAAGAAAATCAAACTGCGTTTCCTGAAGAAGAGATAAGAGCCGCTGGTTCCCCCAATGATCAGAAGGATTTGTGCCGTTCACCAATGTAAAAGGCAGTGGATCGAACAACACCGCGGATGGGTTCACCTCGTTCACGACAAAGCACCCCGGCTGATACTTGTCCAAATCCAGATCAGACAGTATCGCTGCAAGCATGTTTGAATTTCCGGTTGTTCCTAATGGGTTTTCTCCAACAAACAGCACTCGTTTTTTCATTGCACTTTTTCCTCCTGGAGGATTGCGTTTTACTCGTTTATCTCCTGTCTTCCTGAATTATAAGAACATCCACGTTCGGGTAACGCCTTGTCTCTATTGTGGACACAATGTAATACTCGCCGCTATACGGTTGCCACCTATCCAGCACTCTGGCGCCCACGGAATGGGGGATAAGAACTTCGTCTTTCTTTAACCCCAGGAGAGCGACCTCATTCTCTGAGTCCAGGTCGTTCCCATACAGAGCCGCAACCTGCATCGCGTCACAATTCGCTTTAACAATCTCCCATTGTGTTTCCTTGTGATATAGATGATTCGGATCGTCCCATCTTTCTCCGCTTGGACGATGGAGCTCCCCGCTGGCTACATTGCATTTATAAAGGACCGCATCATAATTGACCGGGGTGTTCTCGAACAACTTAGCCATCAAGTTTGTGACAATAAACTTTTGATCTATGATCCCAAACTCAACGATATCCCCTGTAATCATCTGTGTATCGTAAGGAGCCATGCACCGCCTGAAATGCTCCAAAGTTAATGGTTTTGTAACCTGGGCCGAGTATTCAAGAAGGCCTGCCTCGCCTGAGATATTCCCGACATCACGAACAATCGTGTAGGCCGCACCTACTTCGGACAAAGCATCTTTTATGTCATCGCCAACGCTCATTTATGAATTCTCATTCGGCGTAATCATCACCTTATTTTCGGTGTCGTATGTGGTCTCGCGCCCGGTAAGATTTTCGTAAGAGAAACCAGCGTCAATCTTCGTCCCTGCGATTTGGTACGTACTGACCCCGGCAAAATCAAAAGCATACTCTTCCTGAGCCGCTTTAAATTCCACGTCCATATCCTTGATCAGTAATCGGTAGTGATCGAATCGCTGCTGGAGATTGATATCTCCAAACTTGAACTTTGCCGCAGATTCAGCCATTAGATAAGAGAATAAATGTCGCTTGGCTCTTGACAGCAACCAAGTGATTTTTAAATCGGCAGTCTGAGGGAGATCCCACCCGGTATCCCTTTCAGATGCTGCAATGGCGTTCGTGTAATCTGCGGTAGCCAGACTGGACGTGAGCCCTTTGACTTCAGCCTTAAGCTGGACAATCATTTCATCACTGGTCATCGGCTTTCACCTACTTATGGACCAAGGTTGTATGGCGTTTGAGGGCAGAGGCTGTTTTCCCATCCCACGGACATAATTTACACTTAAATCTGGATGTTTCTTTTTGAATGGACTCTTCCTTCTCTGGAACAGTTATTGGAATTTGCTCTGGCGAGGGATAATTAAACTCTGGGTCCCACGCTGATTCTATGCTCTCGATTTCGGTTTCGACCGCAGCAATGGGTTTCTCGGCTACGGTCCGTTCCCGTGTCACTTTCACAACGGGAGATCCGGCATGCACTTCTTTTAAAATATCGCCTGGGATCGGGGCTATGGTGTCGTCAAACACCAGCCCCTTTCTCCAGAGCGATGATCCTTTTAACGTGCTAAGTATTTCGACTTTCATCGATTGCTCCTCGATTATGCGGGTTCGAACTCCACAACAATGGCCATCGTACCCATCTCCGTTGTCGGAGAGGCCGTCCTGGTCAACGTCATATCACAGGTAAGAACATCCCCATACGATACATCATTGGCGTCTGGATCCATTGCACATTGAGTGACGCCGGTATCGGCATCATCCTTGGTCGTCTTGTTCGTGCTGGCCTCACCGCTGACATGAGCAATAATAGGCGCAGTCGTTAAACATGAGGTCCCATTGATCTTAACATCTGCGGTCACAGATAATGTGTTAGTATCATCCTTCCCGCTTGCACCAACGGACAGCCACACATTTGAAATCTTACCAGCCACGTTTGCCGCGCCAAGCGGCAACCCCGGCTTACTGGCCGTAAACTCCCCTGAAATAAGCGCCATCATGGGGGACGAATCATTTGCCGACCACTGCTTACGCGCGCCTACACTGGGGTATGGTCCTCTTCTCTGTTCCATGCCATCACCCCCTTTATATGGTCAGCTGATAAACAGCGTCTTCATGATACAAAACCGGAAGACCCTTATCCTCTACCCGCAGAAATATTCCGTCAGGATCCTGCACCGTCCAACGGTCCATTTGCTGTCCCCATCGTCTTGCAAGCTCATGGGGGGCTTTCATGATTTCAGCGATAGGCTCGCCTTCCACATTGTCGGCCCACATCGTAAACTTGGTCGTCGGGATAAACTTCTTCGTCATGTAGACATAATCTTCCATAGCCTTGTAACTTGACGCAAGAGTCCCTGTGGCCGTCAGCGTTCCGCTGTTCGTAGTGACCGCCGTGATGGTTAGAGTTTCAGTTGTTTTTGCGGACGTGTCCAGACAAGTCAGGGTTCCGCCCACTTCAAAGTCCACGGTATCGTCAACGTACACGGTATGAGGACCAGCACCGGAAGACAGGGCCGTAGTCAACCAAGACCTAATCTGGTACGCCTCATCATACAGGTGCATCTGCCCAATTCCGAGCAGGCTCCCAATCACGTTCGTCGGGTTCGCAAACAGATCCCCACTCCCGAAAGCCGATTTCTGCAAAATCGTTTGGATAGAATCATCCAAAACCATCAGCTTGAGAACTTCGGTTGTGAAAATGGCGTGATTAAGCACACCGGCATTGGCGTTGGCCACCACGAGTTTCGCGTCCATGATGTCCTCAACGATGTTCCGTTTCGTCCCCGCTTCCCACTTGTAGTCCGTACCAAGCGTTACCTTATTGGCATCAGGGATACCGTAGTCGAGGGTAATGTAGGCACCGTTCTTGTCTTTGTAGGTAAAACCATCATTACAAAGCATCTGTGCCGCCATCCACTCTTCCCTGCGGTAGCTACGATTACTGAGGTTCCTGGTCTGATTCGCCAGTGTTCTGGCCGCATTCTGATACATACGATCAGTTCCCGGTTGCCGAATGTTATTCAGAAAAGAAGCTCCGAAAAAGGTTCGTTCTTTCCAAAAAGCCGCCTGAGCGGAGTTCATCCCCGTACCCGGTACAGAAGCAGCGGGAGATTCAGCATCCTCGGCCGCAAAAGGGGTAAGCCCTCTGCTTCCGATCTGACTTTCCCACTCAATGAGATCCGACTCGTAATTCACCGTCCCGAACATATTCCTCAGGATCAGGTTTGGCGGATTCAAATACTTCGTGACCAGCTTGTTTAGCACTGTTAATCGCAGTGCAGGTATGTCATTAATTCCTATAGGCATCTCGTATTCACCTCCTTTCTATATTACAGGATCAGGTACTGGCCATCTGCTGAAGCCCAGCTCAGATCCGTTAAAGCGTCTGCGTTGTAGTTATACAGGCTGTTCACATACAGCATGGCGTTTTTAATCACCATAACACCCTGCGCTCCCTTCGCGTTTTCTCCGGTCCCTGTGTCAACACCGGCTTTCAAGACACCGACTGCTTTCACGTAGGGAGTGGAAGTCGTGGTCTGAATAGTAACGGCACCACCCTTGGCCTGCGTTTCGGAGTCACATGCGCTCGTCACGGTAATAACCGCAATGTGCGTGTAAGTGGTCCGGTCAATGGCGGTAATCGCGCCCAAGTCCTTCGGGGTTAAATCACTGTCTGCCGCAACCAGATGATCACCAACAGCAAACTTGTAGCTGTCTGCCATAGTCACGTTTACGGAAGTCCCTGTGGAAGGGTCATTCACCATAAACGCTATACCGAAAGCGTTGCTGATACCGGCCGCTTGATTTCCAACGGCGTCAAACTGGGCATATGGCACATACTGCCCCACCCTGCTTGTACTTTCCGAGATCAGGCCCATCAAAGCGCCTGCCGGTATGACACCGTAGCCCGCAGGGATGGTTATCACTTTAGCCATCGCCTTTGTGGGGTCACTGTAGAAAAGCCTTCGCAGGTCTTCCTGTCCACCCCTGAACATATATGGAGTTTGTCCTAAAGCCATGTTACTTCACCTCCCCTCTGTTTCCGATGGTTTTGGCAAACAACTCGTCTGCAATCGCATCGTCTTCTTGCGCGGCCTTCTGCTCCGCTTTTGTTTCACTGTCCACAACGTCCTTGGATGAGAATCCAACCCCCATCACGGTATCCGTCGCGCCCCTGGCTTCCCAATCTTCCACTTCAGCTTTTACGGCTTCCGTGAACGATGCCTGGTCTAAAATGCCGTCCTTTACGAACTTCGCATAGGACACCTGCTTCTGGACTTTGACATGCAACCTTTCGGGGATGTCACTGTCCCGCAGAGCGTTTACCCATACGTTGTCGGCTTCCGCCTTGAGATCCCGCTCCTGACGAATCGCCTCGGCTTTTTCCAGCTTCAGAACTGTCTGTCTCAGGGATTCCTTCTCCTGAGCGATAGCTTCTTTGTCACTGGCAAACTGTGCCGACATATCCGCCTTAACCTCTCCCGCAAGCGCGGCAACCAGGTCCGGGTGTTTCTCTTTCAACTCCTGTAAATTCATGATCTTCACCTCCTTTTCAGTAGTTTCCGTGGTTTCTTTTACTGACATTCCAATCACCTCCTCGTCGTTATTCCGTAACTCTGCTAAGATTTTTTCGGTTACTTGACTGGGCGAGACGATCTCGTCAGCCAATCCTCTACTTACGGCCTTTTGGCCCATGAACATCCCCGCCTGAGTAGCGATGACTTCCGCAACCTTCAGGCCGCGGTTCCTGGCAACGGTTTGTGTGAACAAATCGTAGTGCTCAGAAACTTCTTCTTCGAGGATGGCTTTCCCTTCGTCGGATAATGGAGCATGAGGACTTAAATCCGCTTTTCGATCGCCTTTGAAAACAGTGGTGTACTTCAGCCCAGCTTTCTCATTGGCCACACTCTGGTCCTTGTGAACCGCAATAACCCCGATCGATCCAACGTGGCCGGTCCTGGATAAAAAGATCCGGTCTGCAGCTGATGCGATTGCGTAAGCCGCAGAGAATGCCGCTTCGTTGGCAAGAGCGTATGCAAGCGTA
>FLOH01000645.1_pt1 | contig 67442 bp, 65 predicted proteins | sample 756751 | NCBI WGS metagenome assembly FLOH01 (sample SAMEA4026879, study PRJEB14308) | marine metagenome | biome: coastal water; material: water | depth 74 m
AAGACTGCACAAAATTGCGGGGAGCCCGGAAAGGTTCCACAAACTGGTGGTGGACGTATTCCGGCTTCGGGTCCCCGACTTTTTTCTGGTGGATGCCGTAGTGGGAATGGAGGGAAACGGGCCGGCATCTCCGGATCTAAGAGACATCGGCCTGATCCTGGCATCAGATAATGCCGTTGCCCTGGACGGCGTCATTGCCACCCTGATGGGATGTGACCCCGGGCTTCTTAGATTCCTTCAAAAAGCACAGGAAATGGGACTGGGGGAATACAATCCGAACGTAAACGAAATTATCGGGCAGCTGAACCCGATCAAGGATTTCAAACTGCCGCCCCTGGGCGGTGAAGCCATCCATCATAACGAAGTCATTCAGGACTTTCTTCACCAACGGACCCTTATACGACCCAAAATCGATCCTGAGCTGTGTACGTCCTGCGGCACCTGCATTGACCAATGTCCCGTATCGGCCCTGTCCATGACCGATGACCTCCCCGAAGTGGATCCGGAGATCTGCATCACCTGTTTCTGCTGCCAGGAGATGTGCCCTGAAAAGGCCATTGAACTGAAATGAAGACCCTCACTTTTGCTTTATATCTTCTCCTTACGGTCCTTTTTATCAACGCCCATCCCGGCAGCGCTGATGCCCGAAACGTCCCCCCTCCGGTGGTCACGGTCGTGGCGGTAACGGATCAACAGGTAAACCCGGTCGAAACCTATGTGGGACGGGTGGAGGCCATTCAGGCGGTTGATCTGCGGGCCAGAGTTCAAGGGTTTCTTGAACAGGTGAAGTTCAAAGAAGGGGCCAATGTGCGGGCGGGCGACCTTCTCTATGTGATCGAACAAGCCCCGTACAAAGCCGATTTGGATGAAGAACGTGCCAAGGTGGCCGAAGCCCAGGCCTCCCTTAAGGATGCACAGCAATACCTGAAACGGCTCAGGACGGTGCAATCAGGAGGCGTATCCGCCACGGACCTGGAAACGTCCGCCAACAAAGAGCTGAGGGCCAAAGCCGTGTTGGAAGAGGCAAAAGCCAATGAGGAACAGGCCCGGATCAAACTGGGATACACCACCATCAAGGCGCCCATCGACGGCCAAATCGGGAGAACCACCTTTACCAAAGGAAATCTGGTAGGCCCGGAATCCGGCTCCCTTGCCCGAATCGTTCAGCTGAATCCCATTCGCGTGGTCTACGCCATCAGCGAAAACCTGTTGGAACGTATTGACCCGAACACGAAAGCCATCAAAACATCGGCAGTCAAAAAGTGCCCGCCCGTCTTTATGATTCAAATGCCGGGGGGCTCCGTTTACCCGCTTGAAGGGACCCTGGACTTTATCGATAACCAGGTGGATCAAAATACCGGCACCATCGCCATTCGCGCCATCTTTGAAAACCCCAACGGTTTTCTGCTCCCCGGAGAGTATGTGACCGTCATGGTGAAATGCGAAAACGGAAGCCTCATCCCCCTTGTATCGCAATCGGCGGTTCAGATCGATCGAAAGGGGAAATACGTGTTTGTAGTGGATGATGAAAACCGTGTGCAGGAACGTCGTATTGAAACCGGCGCCGCCATTGGCGCCGACTGGGTGGTGATTTCGGGTCTTACAGCCGGAGAACGGGTTATCATTCAAGGAGTACAAAAAGTAAGACCGGGCCAGATCGTGAAAACGGTGACCCAAGGCGAGGGGGCCGGGAACTAACCCATGTTTTCGCGCATCTTCATCGAAAGGCCCCGGCTGGCCATCGTCATATCCATCCTCATTACTCTGTCCGGAACCCTGGCGCTATTCAACATCCCCGTGGCACAGTATCCCCAGATTTCGCCACCTGAAATACGGGTCAGCGCCGTCTATCCGGGGGCCAGCGCCGAGGTGGTGGCCGACAGCGTGGCAGCGCCCCTGGAAACGGAAATCAACGGCGTTGAAGACATGCTTTACATGTCTTCCACCTGCTCCAATAATGGCTCTTACAGCCTGAGCGTCACCTTTGAAGTGGGCACCGACCCCAATATCGCCCAGGTGAATGTTCAGAACCGGGTGCAGCAGGCCGTTCCCAAACTCCCGACGGAAGTCACCGATCAGGGGGTCTCGGTGCGGACCCGATCATCGGATATTCTGGGCGTTGTGACGTTCTTTGCCGAGGACGGCGCAAACGACGCCCTGTTTCTCAGTAATTACGTGAGCATCAATGTAAAGGATGCGTTGACGCGCCTCAAAGGCGTCAGCGAAGCGTACATTTTTGGCGCCCTGAATTACAGCATGCGCGTATGGATGGACCCGGAGCGGTTGACTTCTCTAGGACTCACCGCCGATGACGTGATCACCGCCATCCGCCAGCAGAATGTTCAGGCGGCCACCGGATCCATCGGAACGGCGCCAACCGGCGACCTCCAGCAGGTACAGTACACCCTGCGGGCAAAAGGTCGGCTGAACGAGGTGGGCGATTTTGAAAACATCGTGATCCGCAGCAATCCACAGGGAGGCATTCTGAGGCTCAAGGATGTGGCGAGGGTGGAGTTGGGCGCCCATTCTTACGCTTCCAAATCCATTTTTGACGGCTCTCCCGCCGTTAATATGGCCATTTACCGAACTTCCGGCGCTAACGCCCTTCAAACGGTAAAAGCCGTGGAGGCTGAGCTCAAACGGATTTCCCCACGCTTTCCCAAAGGGATTCAATATCAGTTGAGCTACGACACAACACGGTATGTTTCGTCCGCCATTTCGGAAATCATTCTGACCCTCTTTATTACATTTTTACTGGTGGTGGGAGTTACGTTTCTCTTTCTTCAGGACTGGCGCGCAACGCTCATCCCCACACTCACCATTCCCGTTTCCCTGGTGGGCTGCTTCGCGGTCCTGTTGCTCCTGGGATTCAGCGCCAACACCCTGACCCTTTTCGCCCTGATCCTGGCCATCGGCCTGGTGGTGGACGATGCCATCGTGGTGGTTGAAAATGTTCAACGGGTTATGGAAGAAGAAGGACTTGCACCCAAAGAAGCCGCCACCAAAGCCATGGGCCAGGTGACTTCCCCCATTATCTCCACCACCCTGGTGATGCTGGCCGTATTCGTGCCGGTGGCGTTCATTCCGGGCATCACCGGTCAGCTTTACCGGCAATTCGCCGTCACCATCTCCACTTCGGTGGTCCTTTCGGCCATTAACGCCCTGACGCTCAGCCCCGCCCTTTGCGCCGCCCTGCTGAGACCGCACAAACCCGTAAAACGGGGTCCTCTGGCCTGGTTCAGCCGTCTTCTGGGGCTCTCTCGGAACGGGTATGTGGCGACGTCCACATGGCTGATTCGAAGAAAATGGGTCGTGTTCGCTCTCTTTCTGGCGATCTTCGGGGGGGCGTGGTTCATGTTCACCCATCGGCCCGCCAGCTTTCTGCCCAACGAAGACCAGGGGGTCTTTTTCATCAACGCCCAATTGCCCGAGGCGTCCTCTCTGGCCCGCACCAACGAGGTGATGCAGCAGGTTTCGAAGCTTCTCAAGGAGACCCCGGGCGTCAATCATGTGATTGCCGTGAGCGGGTTCAGCCTGTTGAGCGGCAGCAGTGAAAATGTGGGATTGGCTTTTGCGATTCTCAATCCCTGGAGCGAACGCAAAACCCCCGAACTCCACCTGGACGGTATTCTGGCCCGTGTTCGTCCCCAACTAGCGGCCATCCCCTCAGCCAACATTTTCGCTTTTGGCCGTCCAGCCATTCAGGGACTCGGCAACACCAGCGGTTTCAACTTCCAGCTGCAGGCACTTGGTGATCAAAGCCCTCAGGAACTCTCGGCCGTCACCCGCGCCATGGTGGTGGCCGCCAATCAGGACCCGGCTTTGCGCGGCGTTTTCAGCACCTATTCGGCGGATGTTCCTCAGGTCTTTTTGAACCTGGACCGAACCAAGGCGGAGCTCCTTCAGGTACCGGTGGCACGGGTTTTTTCCACATTGCAGGCGCAACTGGGCTCCCGCTACGTCAACGACCTGAATCTTTACAGCCGTGTATTCCAGGTGAAAGTCCAGGCCGACACCCGGTTTCGGGATACGCTGGAGGATATCAGCCGTATCTATGTGCGCAGCAATGAAAACCATATGGTGCCCATCAGCAGTCTGGCAACCCTTTCCACCATCATGGCCCCGCAGTTGGTGACACGGTACAACCAGTTCGCCAGCGCCCAGATTAACGGCGAAGGGAGCCCCGGTCACAGCTCAGGGGAGGCCATGGAAGCCATGGCCCTAGTGGCTGCCAAAACCCTTCCCGAGAATTTCGGGTATGAATGGTCCGCCCTTTCCTACCAGGAAAGAAAGAGCGGTGGGCAGGCGCCCATACTCCTGGGCCTTGCCCTGTTGTTCGGCTATCTGTTTCTGGTGGCCCAGTATGAAAGCTGGACCATCCCTTTGCCGGTGCTGATTTCCATCTCGGTGGCGGGTCTGGGGGCATTGGCGGGACTCTGGATCGCCGATCTGGCCCTGAGCATCTACGCGCAGATCGGTATGGTACTGCTGGTAGCGCTTGCCAGCAAGAACGCTATCCTCATTGTGGAGTTTTCCAAAACCCAGCGAGAACAGGGGCTGAGCGTCTTTGACGCCGCCATCTCCGGCGCCCGCATGCGCTTTCGAGCCGTTTTGATGACCGCCTTTTCCTTCATCCTGGGGGTGCTTCCCATGGTGATCGCCACCGGTGCCGGCGCCAACAGCCGCCGGGCCATCGGCACCACCGTGTTCGCCGGCATGCTGGCCGCCACCCAGGTGGGGATCTTCCTCATTCCAGCCCTCTATGCCACCTTTCAGACCGGCAGAGAGAAGCTGAAAGCCTGGCGCAAAGGCCCACGGGAAGATAAGAAATGATTGCCATTCAGCAATTCCTGAAAACAGTTCTTCTGGTGGCATTCCTCGCTGCCTGCGCACCCGTGGGACCGAATTATATGCCACCGGAAACAGAAACCCCAAAGCAGTGGAACACAACGCTGGAAGGAGGGCTTATGGAACAGGCAAACCAACACACGGCCCTCTCCTCATGGTGGAAGACCCTTGATGACCCGATTTTGACAAATCTCATAGAAAAGGCCATTTCAGGCAATCTGGATCTGAAAAACGCCCGGTCGCGGGTACGGGAAGCCCGGGCCAGGCGAGACATCCGTGAATCCAGGCTTTTCCCTACGGTGGATGCCTCGGCAACGGCCACACGGAATCGCTTAAGCGAAGACCGTTATGGCGGCGACGACTACAGCCTCTACGCGGCGGGATTTGATGCCGGCTGGGAAATTGATGTCTTCGGCGGCATAAGACGTTCCGTGGAAGCAGCCAATGCAGAGGTTCAAGCCACAGAGGCGGCCATGCGGGACGTGATGGTATCGCTTCTCTCCGAAGTGGCCCTCAATTATCTGGATGTCCGCACATTTCAGCTGGGGATCGAAGTGGCGGTTCGGAACCTGGAAGCCCAGGAAAGATCCTACAGGCTGGCGCTCTCGCGTTATGAGGCCGGCCTCACCAACGAACTCTCCGTTCAGCAGGCCGGCTACAACATGGAAAGCACCCGCTCCAAAATCCCCGTCCTGCGGACCGCGCTGGTGGGCGCCATGAACCGCCTTTCCGTGCTTCTCGGTCTTAAGCCCGGAGCACTTAACAAAGAATTGGCACAGCAGGCACCCATTCCGGTTCCGCCCTTAAAGGTGGCCGTGGGGATTCCGGCCGAGGCATTGCGGCGGCGGCCCGATATTCGCCGTGCCGAACGGCAGCTTGCCGCTCAAACCGCCCAGGTGGGGGTGGCGACGGCGGATCTGTACCCCAGATTCACACTCCTCGGTTCCATCGGCCTTGAAACACTTTCCCTTGGCAACGTCTTTTCCGCCAGCGGGCTGGCGTACCTCATCGGACCCAGAATCACATGGCCGGTGTTCAATGCCGGGGCCATCAGAAGCAACATAGAGGTTCAGACGGAACGTCAGGAACAGGCCCTGATTCAATACGAATACACGATTCTCACCGCATTGGAAGAAGTGGAAAACGCCATGGTGGCCTACGCCCAGGAGCAGAATCGCATGAAAGCCCTGAAGGCCTCAGTCCGGGCGGCGGAGCGGGCTGTTTTACTTTCCGAAAGCCAGTACCAGGCAGGCTTGACCGACTTTACTGGCGTCCTGGATGCACAGCGTTCGCTGTTTTCATTTCAGGAACAACTGGCCAAAAGCAGAGGAAATGTGACCTCCAACCTGGTGCGCCTCTATAAAGCCCTTGGGGGCGGTTGGACATCTTTTTCAGATGAACCTGACACCAGGTAAAACTCAAAGAACGGATACTTGAGATCGCTATGGGATCGGGATAACAGGCGGCGCTTCCGGCGGAAAAGAAAGGGGATCAGCTCGTTTCCTATTCAGTCCTGCCGGTCCGTTTTGTTCCCGTGGTCGAAGTGCCTCCATCGTTTTTTGATTGACATTAGTGATATTTTGAGACAGTAATATACCCTAAATTATAGTGAGGGAAAAAGACATGCCGGATCATAACGATCAAACCTCTGTCCAACCCAGCATACTGGTCATTGACGACGATGAAACCATTCGCGTGTTACTCCGGGCCATCCTGGAGAGGGAGGGCTACCGGGTGGTAGATGCCCCCGATGGGGGTAAAGGACTCAAACAATATAAAGAAAGCCCCACGGATCTGGTTATCACAGACCTCATCATGCCGGGGAAGGAAGGCATCGAAACCATCCGTGATCTCCGCCGAGAGTTCCCCCGTGTCAAAATTATCGCCGTTTCCGGCGGTGGCCGAATCGGCCCGGATTCCTACCTCAAAATGGCCAAAGGGGTCGGGGCTTTGCGCACCTTGAGCAAACCTTTTGATCGAATGACATTGTTGAAGGCGGTCGAAGAGGTCATAGAAATGGATGTCTGAATCCCTTTTATGACGGCAGCATAATCCTCGCATCGCCCACCACACAGCTTTCCGCCGAACAGAAAACCGGATTCAGATCAATGGACGTGACCTTTTCATTAAGGGACATGATCAGATTCGAAAAGGCCATGAGCATGCGGGTCAGTGCATCCTGGTTGATGGGTTCGGCCCCCCTGTATCCCTCCAAGAGGGGATGGGCCTTGAGCCCCTTGAGCATGCTTCTCGCATCTTCCGGCGTAATGGGCGCCATCCTCAGGGAGGTATCCTTGTATATTTCAACCCCGGTACCGCCCATCCCCATCAGGATCACCGGACCAAACTGAAAATCGATTTTGGCACCAACAATCATCTCAATTCCCTGAATGGGTTTCTCAACCAGGATCCCCCTGGCGCCGTCAAATGAACTTAATCGATGAAAGGCCTCCGCCAGGGCTATTTTGTTATGGATGCCCAGCACAACACCTTTCACCTCTGTCTTATGAATCACCTTGGGGGAAACCACCTTGGCCACCACGGGGTATTCGTTTTCTTCTGCAAACTGCAGGGCTTCTTCAAGGGTTTGGGCCCATTTAAAACACGGCACCTGTATCCCCACGAGGGATAATATGCGTTTGGCATCAGGCTCCAGAACCCAACCCCAGGGTTTGGATGTTGTCAGGAGTTCAAGGATTTCAGCGTTCAGCATGATTGCCTCCTCATGGCGCCAGCCATCAGAACAGCGCCTTCAATGGCTGGAGACACCGGAATATGGTTCAATTCGAATCCTTCGATGAGCATTTGGTACCTTTGCAGATTCGGGACATAAGCCACCATGGGCTTGCCTTCTCTGTGGTAGACTTCACTCAACCTGGCACCGAGATCCGAAGTGGTACCGGGTGAATAGGGCAAGACCAGAAGCACCAGACAATCCACCTCAGGACTTTGACTGAGGCAATCGGCCATCGCAACAAAATCATCATCAACGGCGCTTCCGGTGAGATCCACCGGATTGCCCGTTGCCGCAATGGATTGAACGTTGGGAGAAAGTCTTTGGGTAAGTTCCGATTGCAATTCCTTGGACAGCAACGGAACCTTTAGCCCGTGGGTAGAACAAAAATCAACGGTCAATGCACCATGGCCTCCGCTGCCGGTAATAATGCCGATATTTCCATTGATGGTATCCCTATAACAACTGAGCGCTTCGCAGAAGGAAACCAGTTCAAACTGGGTACGCGCCTCAATGACCCCGAATTGTGCCATCACCTGCGAGAACACGGCATAATCGCCGGCAAGAGATGCCGTATGGCTCGAAACGGCCCGCCCACCTTCGGAACTTTTACCGGATTTCAGAACCACAATGGGTTTTTGGCAATGGCAGGCGGCCTCCACGAACGCCCTCCCACCATTTTTCTTGAAACCCTCCACGTAAAAGGCAATGGCATCCGTATTGGGATCCGCACTTAAATATTCAAGCAGCGCCACTTCATCCACCAGGGCCTTATTGCCGATGCTGATCCCCACGGAAAGCCCTACCCCTTCGCCCGCAAAATTAATCATCTGGTCCACCAGTACACCGCCGCTCTGGCTGACCAGCGCAACATTTCCGGGCTCAGGTTGTACGGTTCGTTCAGGCGGCAGAAAAAAAGTATCCACATGTCCCGGAGAGAAAATGCCCAGGCAGTTCGGTCCGATAAACGGAAAGTCCGCTTCCCGGGCCATTTCTACCAATTGATTCTGCAGTTCTGTTTGTCCCACCTCTGCAAATCCACCGGAAATGATCACAGCGCCCCCAACGCCTGCTGAAATGCATTGGGCCATGGTGTCGGGCACCAGGTCTGCTCGAACGGCAATGACGGCCAAGTCCACTTTCCCCGGTATATCCCCGGGCCGTTCATACACTCGCTCCCCTTGAAGCTTTCCGCCTTTTGGATTAACGGCGAACACCTTTACAGGATATCGCAGCCGGTTTTTCCGGTACACAATATTGGCGGGATGTCGATTGTTATGGAGAGAAACCCCGATCACCATCATGCTTTTGGGTTCAAACAGATGTTTAAAGTTCATGAACACCTCCCTTACAGGATCATGTTTTGGAAGGAAATTTTTCTCGACCTTCTTTGTTTAATGTGACACAAGGACGGTAAAGAGTCAATCATAAGAAGAGGAACAATACATTATGGACAACCATCAATCATACGCTTTCGAAACCGGCGTATACCGCCCTCCCAGCGAGGGCGGAAGCGATTCGCTGCTGGTGAGATTCACCCGCAATTGTCCCTGGAACCACTGCACCTTTTGCGGCATGTACAAGAACGAAAAGTTTGAATTGCGCACACTTGAGGAGATCAAAGGGGACATCGACGCCATGGACCGACTGGTCCGTGATTTGAAAACACTGTCAAAAAAAACCGGGACAGGCGGCGGGATATCCCATGAGGCCGCCGTCATATTGATGCGGCGCGTTCCGGAACTGGAATACCATCATGGATTTCCCATGCTCTACCAGTGGTTGCTGTCCGGGGGTAAAACAGCCTTCCTGCAGGACGCAAACAGCCTCATTATGAAAACGGAACCATTGATTTCAGCTCTGAAATACCTTAGGGTGACTTTCCCCACCATCAACAGGGTTACCTCTTACGCCCGAAGCAAAACCCTGGCCCAGAAAAGCCAGGAGGCCCTTATTAACATCCGCAAAGCGGGTCTGGACCGGTTGCATCTGGGCCTTGAATCCGGTGACGAAGAAGTTCTGAAAATGATTAAGAAGGGCGCCACGCCTGAAAGCCACATCGAGGGGGGCCAAAAAGCCATTGAAGCCGGATTCCAGGTTTCCGAATACTGGATGCCCGGGGTGGGCGGCAAAGATTTCTGGGAAAACCACGCCCTCAACACGGCGCGGGTACTCAACAAAATCAATCCCCATTACATTCGTTCCAGGCCCTTTCGTTCATGGCCCGGAACTCCGCTCAATCAGGCGGTCCAGAGAAAAGAATTTAAACCACTGCCCCCCGGAGAGCAACTTCAGGAACTCAAACTGACCATGGAAACGCTGGATGTCTCATCCAAGGTGTGTTTCGACCATGCAGGGAACTATTGGAAGAACCGTCGAGGCGGTTATCTTTTCAGCCACGGTTATGAAGGACACAAATTTCCGGAAGAAAAACAACGGGTACTGGCACTGATCGATGAGGGGTTGGAATGCCAGCGCCATTAGGACGGAAGGCTAACGTGTTCGAACAATCAATCTGTTTTTTCTCACTTCATCATTCACGATATTCGTGGTGGCGGTGAATCTGTCTTTTGTACCATCTCCATCTGAATCAAAATCACAAAAAACCGTTATCTGGTAACGGTTGCGCCGATCGTTATTGATGACGTTTATTCTATAACGATTCTTATGACCGTCAGGGAACGAATATGCCAACTCCGGAACATCCGTCGCCGTCCCGCTGGGAATATTGACGGCAAAGAATCCACCATTTTCAAGAAGGTAGAAATCCTCGCCATCCATGAGGTATTTCAGCGTTGTCAACATGGATGCACGTTCCGCCTTGGCCTTCCACAGGCTGTAATTTGGAATGGAAATCGCAGCCAGGATGCCCAGGATGGCAAGGCTTATCATGATTTCCACGAGGGTGAATCCCTTGGACGTGGTTATTTTCGTCCGCCCAGGCATCATTTGTCCTCCTTTCCAAAAACAATATCTGAAAATTCCTCATTCGTTTCATCCTTGAACCGAAGTTCATAGGATGTGGGGGAAAAGCGTTTGTAGGAGAACATATCCAGTACCGATGACGTTATCGTTTCATCCGGGAGATACTTCCCAAGCAAATCGGTTAATTTTCCTGGAAATTGTCCGCCATGGTCTCCAGCGTACTCTTCAATACCGTCATTTATGAGGTCGGCCGTCAGCAAGGGGTGCTGATACGGGTCGAATTGAACCACACCCGAAACATCCGGCCCCATATACATATAAACATTGGCTAGCAAAACAATAACGGACAAAATGATAACGGCAATCATTGCCACATGAGGTTTTTTACCTTTTTTTGCCGCTACGGATTTTTTAGCCTCATGCTCCGTTTGTCGTTCATCTTCACCGTTTGCGGCAGCCTGAGCAGCCGATAGCGCAGCGCATCGGCTGCAGAGGACGTTCGCCCCTTCTCTTTGTTCTCCGCATTTCTCACATAGGGGTTTCCGGCACATCCTACAATTGCTGATAGCCTCTTCCTGGGGATGATAAGCACATTTCATGGGAAAGCCTCACTATCATTTCAGACACAGTTCCATAAACATTCAGGATTTATACCATTAGTGGTTGGTATGTGTCAAATGTTCAATTTTCCGTTCAATCAATCCCGACCCAAACCTCCCACCGAAAACAGGAAGAACAGATTCATAGGGCAAAGCCTGCGGGGACTTCGAATGGTCATTTTTCCTGAAACATTTGGCCGGGAAAAAATTGTGTTGAAATTCGGTCTAAAACAGTCCATATTACGATCCTAACTGTTTGCAAAATCCTTTTTTGACAACCGTCAGTATTCAGGAGCATCACCGTTTTGAACAATGTGAAAACCACACCAGAAAACCCTGCGAAATCACCCAAAAAAACCCTTCGCCTGGGTGAATACCTCGTAATGATCGGTATGATCGATAAGGAGACCCTGAATAAGGCCCTCAAAGCTCAGAAATCCAGCAAGAAAAAACTGGGAGAGGTTCTTATGGAAATGGGTGTTGCCGATGACGTGGGCATCGCCAAAGCCCTGGCGGTACGCCTTAAACTGCCCTACGGCAGGATTGACAAGGCCAATATTCCAAGCAACATCATTTCGCTGATTCCGCCTGCACTTGCCGAAAAACATGCGGTCATGCCCCTGAGAATGAATGGTAATCGGCTCCTGGTGGCCATGGCCAATCCATTGGACCTCTATGCCCTGGAGGATTTGCGATTTTACACGCAACTGCCCATTGATCGAGCGGTTGTGCCTGCGAGTGATATCGTTGCAGCCATTGGAAAGTACTACCCGCAACCGAACCTTGGAATGAATATGGGCCTGGAATTCGGTGCGGAAGACGATGACATTGAAGTCGTTGAAAGAAAGAAAGAAAAAGAGACGCCCATAAGAGAGCTTCAAGATCTTGGAGATCTCCCCCCCATTGTCAAATTTGTCAATTCCGTTATCGCTGATGCCATCAAACTCAAAGCAAGTGATATCCATATTGAACCCCAGGAAAAATCGCTGATGGTTCGATACCGCGTGGACGGCATTATGCGGGAAATCATGCGTGCGGATAGAAACATCCACGCGGCGGTTGCCTCCCGAATCAAAATCATGTCCAATATGGATATTGCCATCAAACGAAAGCCTCAGGACGGCAAGGCTCAGGTGAGACAAAGTGGGAAAACCTTTGACCTGCGGGTCTCATCTCTCCCCACCAGCTACGGCGAAAAAGTCACCATCCGTATCCTCAATCCCGCGACGGCCCAATTGAACCCTGAAGATCTGGGGTTTTCAGATAAGGACCTAAAGACCCTCAATCGAGCCATCAAGATGCCCCAGGGCATCATCCTGGTGACCGGTCCAACGGGATCCGGAAAATCCTCAACCCTCTATGCCTGTTTGAACAAACTCAATTCCCCGGAAGTGAATATCATTACCGTAGAGGATCCGGTTGAATTTGACGTTCCCGGCATCAACCAGGTTCCCATAAACCCTGCTGCCGGAATCACCTTTGCCAAGGGGTTACGGTCTATTCTCAGGCAGGATCCGGATATTGTCATGGTCGGGGAAATCAGGGACGGGGAGACCGCCCTCACCGCCTTTCAGGCCGCACAGACCGGGCATCTTGTTTTTTCCACGCTCCATACCAACGATGCGCCTTCCGCCGTGATTCGGCTCATGGATCTCGGCATCGATCCATTCATGGTTTCTTCCGCGCTGATTGCCGTGCTCGGGCAACGGCTCGTCAGGAAAATCTGTAAGTCCTGCAAAGCACCTGATAACCTGCCTCCGGAACAATTGGAGGAAATTCGACCCTACATCGGAGACAAGAAAGATGTGGCCTTCTGGAAGGGCGCGGGCTGTGATGACTGCCAGCACACCGGTTATTCCGGCCGCCTGGGATTGTTTGAAGTATTGACCATGACCCCTTCCCTGAAAAGCCTCGTATCCGGAGGCGTGTCGAGCGAAGAGATTAAAAAAACGGCGCAAAAGGAAGGGTTTCAGGTGATGTCACTTGACGGGATTCAAAAAGCCCTTCAGGGACTGACCACCATTGAAGAGGTTTTTCGCGTGGCCCCGCCGGAAATCACGGTTGATTCCCAGCCCCCTACCACGGATTCTCCAACACAGGAGGATTTGACACCGAAAGATGAGGATACCTGCGTACTCACAACCGATTGCCCCATAAAAATTCTCGTGGTTGATGACAATCTCGTTGTGCTGAAACTGCTCCGGCATCTGCTGGAATCCGAAGATTACCTAGTCATCACAGCGGAAAACGGTGTGGAAGCTTTGAAGCTGGCGTCAACAGAAGACCCCGACATTATCGTCACCGACTATGAAATGCCGGAAATGGATGGCGTCATGCTCATCAAAAAGCTCAAGGGGCAGATAAGCACCCGCTCTATCCCCGTTATGACGTTGACGGCAAGGGATGAGGAAGAATCGGAGTTGGAAGGCCTGGATGCGGGCGCCGATGACTATCTCACCAAGCCCATTGCCCGAAAACGGTTCCTGGCAAGGGTCGCACTGCTGCTCAAGCGCAAAAAATAAGACGGGTACGATAATCAGGCAGGATCGTCACGGACTGAAACGGCATCGATGGCCGAATCAAGCCACTGCATGGCTTTTTGAACCGAATCCCTGAAAGCCTGATCTTTCCGGATGGCCAGAAAAGTCTTTTCCATATTTCGGACATCCATCAAAAGAGGAAGATCGTTTTTGTCTTCATAGCGGGATAACCCTCGAACAGCAACGCGAAGATGCTTCAGACAGGCCTCTTCGAACCCTTTCCCTCTTTTCTTGCGGTAGATTTCCGATCCGGGATTGCCATATGTCTTTACGGCACTCTTGATAACGGTATGACCGGGGGGTCTTCCAATCAGAGCCAGGAATATGTAGCATTCCCGCTCCAGTGAAAGTAGAAACCGTAACGGCATACCCTCATCTTCTTCCCCCTTTTGAAAGCCACTGAGGAGTTTGCCGTGAATGGTTCTGATCTTCTGGAAAAACGCATCCGTCAAGTTATCGATGACGTCGCCTGCGGCCTTCACCGCTTCCGGACTCAAACCTTCCCTGACTAAAAGTACTTCTTCTGGGGTAATTTCAATATCGTTATGAATCTCCTTATTGTATTTTCGAAGCAAAACATTGGCCAGGATAATGGAATTCCGATCCGAAAACAGCACTTCGTGCGGCGTGCTGCAAAAATCCTCCAGCAGAAGGGTCAGGGCCGCCGGTGTTTGGTGCATCTTTGAAATCAGGGTCTGGAGGGAATTCAGAAAGGCAACACGGTCCTTGCGACTCAAAGTCTTCCTGAGATAGTGCCACAAAAAGTCGAAAATCTTCACTCCGTATTTTGCCATGTGAGGAATATTTTTTTCAAGCCCGTTTCTCAAAAAATTTCCCGCTCCGTCAAAACATCCTTTCAGCAATTCCAAAAACGCCTTTGCCTCTTCAACGGATATATCAAAATCCCTGGCGACGGCCTCATAATCCTGAGCATCGAAATCAACGGGCGCGTGTGCCATGTCCTTTATCTTTTTCTTGGTCAGCACACGCCTTTTAAAATAAACCACCATGCCCTGAAGTTTTTGGGTCAGGGTTTGGGCATGGGTTTCCGGCTGAGTTACGGCAAGTGCTTCAAAAACATCATCACGCACCTGTCCCAATCGTTTTTCAACACTGCTGAGCACCTCCTTTTCAGCCTTTTGGCTGAAAGGATTTTTGCCCGGGGAATCCAGTAAACGAGACACCCTCATCAGCCGTGCATTCAAATTCTCCGGCGTCATGGCGGAAAAGTCATTGCCGTAAACACTGTCAATGGTCTGAACCAGTTTCTGAGGAGAACCGCCGAGACGCTGTGCGATCATGCGCACGACCTCGCTTTTTTCCGGCGTAAAGACCTCGTCATCGTTACCGACGACCAGCCGCCTCAGGTTGTTGATCTCAACAGGGGGCTTATGCAATTTTGCCTGAACGTTCTTAAATGCAAACAGCGCATCATAAGCACTGACATATTGCTCCAGCGCATCCATTGCCTCCGGTTGTTTCATCAACCCCCGCAATTTTCGGACCAACGCCTGTATGTTTTCAGCCTTGAGCCCGTTCGCAGCGGCCAGAAGTGTCAGGTTCGGATCGGGTTCGCCGTTATCATTATAAACCACCGAAAAAGAAGCCTCTTCCGTATTCCCATCGCCTTTAAGCGGTATTTTGCTCTTGTAGGCACCGAAAAATTGCCCGACAGCTTGAAGGGTCGTCCACATTAAATCCCGATCTCGCTGCTGCCATTCCCCCAAGGTAAAACAGATGGAATTGATATTCAGGGAAGGAAATCGATCAAAGGCGGCCTTCAGTTTCCCCGGCAGGTGACTCATGACAATGCCTTTACGGTTGGCAAGGGCCTTTATGATGGGAATATCCGCCGTAAAACCCTCACAGGCAACCACATAATCCACACGCTCAAAATCGAATTTTTCATCGGGCATCCTCATGCCCCGATAACGAATGAGGACCCTGCCGTTCCGATCGCTCATTTCATGGATTTTTGTCAGCATATCGATGATGGGCGCCACATCTTCGGCTCTCACCGATTTCACCCCGTGCAACTTGATTTTGGAAAGGAACTGGGCCAGAACATACACAAATTCCACCAGAACAATGCGCCATAAATCCATCAGTTCCTGCTCTTCGCCCAGGGGATCCGAAGAAAATCCTTCCCCCATGCCGGACGCACTGTGACCCCGCTCGCGCTTGTCTATGCCTCCTAGTTGGTCAAATAGTCTCTGTGCCTCATCATCCAGCACCAGGCCTTTTTTAGATGTCTCACTCAATTGGGTTCTCCAATGTATGGGAATTTCACCTAACCATAGCGGAATTCAACTTAATGGATTAAATGCATATAACTACATAAGATAAGATATGAAAGCTATTTTAGAATCATTGAACTTTAGAGTCAATATAAACAACCATAAGGTCACAACCCATATTCCGGCAATTCCTATTTTGAGGTCGAGGGTGTCTTGATTTTTCCCAGAAGCAGGGCAAACAGGACTCCCAGACCCGCCGATACCCCCAAGAACCAGGGCGCCACATGCCAGCCTCCGGCATTTGCCACCATCAGTCCCAGGAGCGGTGGGCCAACCAGTTGCCCAAACTGGGCACCCTGGATGAACAAGCCGTTGGTGGCGGCCACCAGATCCCTGGAGGGCGCATAAACAGGCGCACCACTCAGGACGGATGAGGGGATCAGCCCACCCACACCGGAAAACAAAAGACAGGCGCCGTAACGGACTGCAAAGGAAAAATGAGGGGAATATATGGCCAGGCTGCACAATCCCATGGTCAGACTGGCGGCCGAAATAAGCCGCCATCGCCTGATACCCCGTTGGAGGAGCCAGCCACCTGCAAGGTTTCCGGGCATGTTCATGGCCACCATGATTGCCGTCAGAATCGATGCCTTTGCAGGATTCAATCCGTGGTCTTCGATGAGCAGGGTCGGTAAAAACCCCATCACGGTCAACCATTGCAGCGCATAACTACCGAAAATCGCAGAAAGCAGAAGGGGGCCTCGAGCGCTGATGGTAGCGCCCACATTTGAGAAAAGCTGTTTCCATGGCAGGGGCTTTCCACCATGGAACACCGTAAGCCCTCCGGTACCCCGTAAGACCCAGAAAGCATAGGTGAGCAGGACAACCGTATTCGCTTGCCATAATCCCCGCCAGCCGAACCGAGAAGTTAAAAGAGGTGCCAAAAGCATAACGGCCGCCACACCTGCAGGGACATAACAGCTCCAGACGGAAAGTGCCAGGCGGTGATCACGAACAGGCGTAATTTTGATGATCATCGCCGGTGCGGACACGGCAATCATAAAGAATCCGAAACCCTCCAGAACCCGGGTTAAGAGAAGCAGTCCAACCCCCCAGGACATGGAACCCACAAGACTTGCAACCGCCTGGCATACCAACCCCCACAGGACAAAGCGCCGATGCCCGAAGGCATCCGCCACAGCACCGATAACCGAACCGAAAACCAGACCGGTAATACTGAATGTGGACAAAATCCAACCCGCCAGAAACAGGTTCATGCCCAGTTCCAATCGTATAAACGGCAGCATCGGTGGAGCCTTGCCTACCTGAAATGAAGCCACAACGCCTGCGCCCACCAGTAACAGGACCAGAGACCAGTCCGTTTTTTCAGGTTGCCCGCCGGTGGGGCTGTCATTTATCGGCATAAGGCGTTCTCCAAATCGATTGTTAATGCGTGACCTTAAAGCCTGAAGGATCGGAGGTCAAGGACGTTTCAACCAACGATCAAAACATGATTGACATGCAATGTATTCCATTGTAATTTGCCATCATACACTGCTACCAGGAGACGACCATGAAAAGTATTCAAAAAAGTATGCGGATGCCCGAGAAAACCGTGGAAGGAATTCAGGAAATTGCACGGCAATGGGGTAAAGAATTTTCCGCCGTTGCAAAAGAGCTGCTTGATGAAGGGATCAAGATGTACCGCTGCCCCGGCATCGTTTTCAGTGAAGGCACTGGCGGACGGCGGGCCCGAATTGCAGGGGCAGGCATTGAGATCTGGGAAATCATAGCAATTTACAAAAATACCGGGGAGAATTTTGAACGACTCCGCAACGCCTTTGACTGGCTATCTGAAATGCAGATCAGAGCGGCATTGGGATACTATCGGGCATATCCCGAAGAAATCGATCAACTGATGGCACAAAATGAAAGCTGGACACCGGAGAGCATTTATCAAAGATTTCCATTTCTGGCTGGAAGCAAGTCATGAAATTTTACCTGGATGAGGACATCAGCCCGAAAGTTGCAAAGATATTAATAAAAGAACAGATTGATGTGGTCAGCACCCATGACGTGAACATGAATCAGGCTTCCGACATGGCGCAATTAGAATACGCAGCCTCGGCAGGAAGCGCCATTGTGACCCGCAACCGAAACGACTTTATCCGGCTCACAGTTCAATTTTTTAATGATCTCCGCCCTCATCTTGGGGTGCTCATTGTTCCTTACAGCATACCCGGAGACAATTTCCGCCTTTTGGCGGAAGCCCTTAGAAAATATGCTTCTCAACATCCATCAGGGATGGCGCCTTACACCATTGATTTTCTGAAACGATAGAAGGAAATTTTACTTTCATGCCCGAAATCAAAAAGAACCGGAATGCCTTTTTAAAATGGCCCAGGCTCACACAAGGCATCCTGATCAAACGCTACAAACGGTTCATGGCCGATGTCAAGCTGAGGAACAACCATGTGGTGACCGCCCACTGCCCCAACTCGGGCAGTATGAAGGCGTGCTGTGACCCGGGGCGCACCGTCTATCTCACCCGGCATAACAAACCATCCCGCCGCCTGAAATACACATGGGAAATGATCGACATGGGAACTTCCCTGGTGGGCGTCAACACCATCGTTCCCAACCAACTGACCAAGGCGGCCGTTCTGGCAGGAGATATTCCGGAATTGGCCGGCTATGAAACGGTCCGATCGGAAGTTAAATACGGCAATAATTCCCGAATTGACATCCTGCTGGAAAATGGCACAGAGCACTGTTTCGTAGAGGTAAAAAACTGCACTCTGGTTACCGAAGGGTTGGCCCATTTTCCGGATGCCGTGACCTCACGAGGGTTCAAACATCTGGTTGAACTCCAGGAGCAGGTCAAACAGGGGGATCGGGCGGTAATGTTTTATCTCATTCAAAGGATGGATGCGGATCGCTTTGAGCCGGCGGACCATATTGATCCAGCCTATGGGCAGGAATTACGAAAAGCGGTTCAAAATGGTGTGGAAATCCTGGTATATGATGTGGCCATAAACCTTGAAGGAATTCGGCTGAACCAAGCGGTTCCTTTTCAACTATAGCCTGATATGGCGGATCAAAGCACCCCTTCCAGATCTTCAAACTGATCTTCAATGCGGTATAATATCTGGTCCAGTTCATCCAGGCGACGGGCCAGTAGATGGTCCCGGGCCTGCGCTTTCAGTTTTTCCAGTTTATCCACATAAGGGCTGATCAGATCCTTCAGTTCCGAAGGCGTATCCGGATGTTCGGAGATGGTCGTCATGGTATCGATCAGTTCATAAAAAGACGGCTCTTTCTTCAGGGCTTCCCCATAGGACAACCGTCGCAATAACTCAACCAGATGGGGGAATCGCTTTTCAAAGGGTACTTCAAAAAAAGGGATCACACGGATATCGATCTGCATAAATTGGCTCATATTGATCTCCTCCTTACTCATCTATCCAGTTCCGATTTCAATTGTTTCGCCATAATCCGCTCATACAAGGGCGGCAGCAATCGGCTCATCCACCAGGTGAGTTTCCCCACCGGGGTCAGCACCAGGAGATCTTTTCTCTTTTGCGCCCCCCTGTAAATGATATCCGCCACTTTCTCCGGAGTCTGTTGACCGCCTACCCGTGACTGTGGTCGTTGTGTCACACGCCCGTCGCCACCCATAGCCCGCGTTTGCAGGTTGGTCTCCACAAAACCGGGACAGACGGTCATCACGTGGGTGCCGGTTTCCCTGATTTCGGTGCGCAGCGATGTAAAAAGGCCATGAAGAGCATGCTTGCTGGCACTGTATCCGGTTCGACCCAGAAGGGGCGCAATACCCGCAATGCTTTCATTGACGATAATCAAGCCTTTTCTCTCAATCAGGCTATGGATTGCCGCTTTGGTACAATAAAGAGAACCGAAAAAATTGACCGCCATCACCTTTTCAAACACGGCGATATCCGTATCCACAAAGGCGCTCCGTTGGGTAATGCCCGCATTGTTCACCAGAACATCGATACCACCAAAGTGATCAAGAATCTGACCAATGGCCATGGTGCAGGCATCCTGGCGCGAAACATCGCATGGGACACTCAAGCATCGGGCACCACCATCACACAACATTTCCTCAGCCGCTTTTAGACTCTCCGCATCCATATCCAGCAAGCCCAGGACCGCCCCTGCTTTGGCAAATCTTCCACAGATGGCGAGACCAATACCGCTGGCCGCCCCCGTTACCACCACCACTTTATTTTTGAAAGATGTCATCGGCGTCTCATCCTTCCTGAAGAGCGGGCAGCGATCGGCGGGTAAAAATAAAGGCGGTAATCAAACCGGCAATAATGTGCCAGATGCCCCACCAGGCCACCAGGATGGCCATTCCCCCCAGACCACCGAAAAAATTGAACACCAGCACCAGGCCCAGGGCCGAATTCTGAATACCCACCTCAATGCAGACGGCCCGGCAATCGGGTTCCGGAAGCCCGGCAACACGGCCGGACCAGTATCCCAGGTTCAGAGCCAGGGCATTGTGAAGTAAAACAATCAGCATCACCACCCCCACCACTTGAATAAAAATAGCCCAATTGGCGGCCAGAGCACCGAGAACAATCACCATGAAGAAAATCAGGGAAAATATTTTGAAAGGCTTTCGAACCTTGTCCGCCAGGGATGGAAAATAACGGCTCAGGGTCAACCCGGCTATCAGGGGGATCCCCAGAATAAAAAAGATGGTCGTAAAGACATCCATGGGGCTTAAGCTCACCGCTTTCAAAATCACCGCTGTATCGGGATTGAGACTGCCCCAAAGCGACAGGTTCAGGGGAGTCATAAAGATTGCGGCAGCAGTGGAAACCGCCGTCATGCTGATGGAAACCGCACAGTTCCCTTTTGCCAGGTATGTTACGATATTGGAAAGATTCCCTCCCGGACATGAAGCCACCAGAATCATGCCCAACGCAATGGACGGCTGAGGACGAAGTACCAGGGTCAGCAGAAAGGTCAGGGCGGGCAACAGAATGAATTGCGCGATCAGACCGATACCCGGGGCCTTGGGGGAAACAATAACGCGCTTGAAATCATCCAGCTTCAGGTCCAGGGCCACGCCAAACATCATCAGCCCGATGGCCGCGTTGATCACAAACATCCCCTGCGGATTGAAATTGAGCCGGATCTGATCTATTGTCGCTGCATCCATCCCCACCCTCCCGTTCTACGGAATATGGTTGGCCTTTTCAGGTTTTTGCGCAATTTTTCTGTTTATGCTTCTTCAAAACACTTGTGACTGTCAAGAATTTTATGTAAAAAGTCAAAACATTCTTAATTTTACTTGAGTACGGGCGAATCACTATTCGCCCCTACCTGTTCACAGGAGCGACCCATGAATGTTTCACAGACAGACAAGGATATAACCATAAAGGGGGGCGAAATCGTTTCAAAAATGCTTGCCGCGGAGGGGGTTGAAACCGTATTCGGCATAGTGGACAGTTCTCTTTCTCCTTTATGTGCTTCTTTTGAATCCAATGGCATCACACTGATTTCACCCACCCATGAAACAAACGCCATGCATATGGCGGGTGCGTACGCCCGAATTACAGGACACTTAGGTGTTTGTATCGCGAGTAAAGGACCCGGCATGGCCAATGCCTTAAGCGGCGTTGCCGTGGAAAATGCTGAGGGGAACCGCGTTCTTCTAATTTCAAGCGCCGCCCAAAGTGGCAACCCCGATGCCGATCCCAAAGGCGTCTACCGGTATCTTCCGCAACTTGATGCGACCCGGCCCATCACCAAATGGAATAGTACGGTTTCATCCATGGAAAGAATCAGCGAAACCATGTGTAAGGCTTTCCGGCTGTCACACACCGGCAAGCCCGGGGTTGTCCATGTGGATATTCCCGAAAAGATCATGGATATGGATGGTCCATTTGATCCATCATGGATTCGCGATCCCGCGTCCTATCGTTCATTAGATCCAATGGCCCCTCTTTCCGAGTTGGTGGAAAAAGCTGCGGATATGCTGACACAAGCAAAATTCCCACTGATCCACGCCGGAACCGGGGTTATTCATGCCCAGGCTCACAAAGAATTAATGGCACTGGCAAGTTTCCTTGAAGCGCCGGTCAGTACCAGCTGGGGCGCCAGGAGCGCCATGGATGAACGAAGTGATCAATCCATTCCCATGATTTACCTCGCCGCCACCAACGAAGTGAGGAACAAAGCTGACGTGGTGCTGACTCTCGGAAGCCGCATGGGGGAAACGGACTGGTGGGGAAAGCCCCCCTACTGGGCCCCGCCTTCGAGGCAGAAACTCATTCAGGTGGATCTCGATGCAGCGGTTTTCGGTTTTAACAAACCCGTCAACCTAGCCGTTCAGGCAGATGTGAAGGTGTTCATGGAGCGGCTTTTGGAAACACTGGAAAAACGCAACCCGGATATGAATCTGGAAGAGAGGCGAGAAATAACCGGAGAATTCAAAAAAGACTGTCGGGCCAGACGCAGTCAGCTGGACAAAAACCTTCAGGATGGCAGTATCCCAATGGCATCGGCCCATGTTCCACAAATCTGCCAGCAGATCTTCGATGATGACGCCATTATGGTCATTGACGGGGGGAATACCACCATCTGGGGACTCTTCTTTCACCAGGTCAGAAGACCCAACACCATTGTGGGAACCCCCAAAATGGGACATCTGGGGGCGGGGGCTTCACAGGCCCTCGGTGCCAAGGTGGCCGATCGGGAGCGCCAAGTCTACTGTATCATCGGCGACGGGGCAATGGGGTTTCATCAGCAGGAAATTGAGACCGCTGTCCGGTACAATTTACCGGTCATCTACCTGGTCCTTTGCGACAAGCAGTGGGGTATGGTGAAAATGAACCAGTTGTTCACCCTCAAACCGATCAAAACCCTGCTAATGAAGACGTTAAGTCCCGCGGAATCCATCAATACGGATCTCGGGGAAACCAAATTTGATCAGCTGGCCGAAGCCATGGGCGCCTACGGTCAGCGCGTGTCGGACCCCAAAAAATTGGGCGGTGCAATCCAGGCCGCACTGGATTCAGGTCGATGTTCCGTCATTCATGTGGACGTGGACCCCGTAAAACACATGTGGGCACCGAACCTTAGAGATTTCAAGGACCTGCATGCGGAACCGGCCGGTTAACGAAACCGATCAACAAGCTAGCGGAGAAAAACATATGAGTGCACAAAAACAAGAAAAAGCATCGGAAACACAGATGAAAACCGTCCTGGTGACCGGCGCTTCCGGATACCTCGGAAAACACCTGATTCACGCACTGGCCCGAGATCGCGATGGCATTAAGGATATTATCGCAGCGGATATCAGGGAACCGTCCCCCGAGACCCGGGAAAAGGGCATCACCTATTTGAAAGCCGATGTTCGGTCTCTGGAAATGAACAGGATCATTAAAGCCCATTCGGTTGACACCATTGTCCATCTGGCCACCATTGTGACGCCACCCAAAGGGAGTTCCCACGACCTTACGTACTCCGTTGACGTGATCGGCACCCAGAATATCTTGAATGCCTGCGTCCAAAACCATGTGAAGAAAATCATCGTCACCAGCAGTGGCGCCGCCTACGGCTATTATGCCGATAATGCGCCTTTACTGACGGAGGATGATCCCATTCGGGGGAACAAGGAATTTCCCTATTCCTACCACAAGCGGCTGGTTGAAGAAATGTTGGCGGAATATCGCACCCAGTATCCCCAACTGAAACAGATTATATTTCGTCCCGGTACCATCTTAGGAGAAAACGTTTCCAACCAGATCACCAACCTTTTTGAGAAAAAAATCGTCATCGGCATTAAAGGATCCGACTCTCCTTTTGTGTTCATCTGGGATCAGGATGTGGTCAACTGCATCAAAAAAGGCATCCAGGAAGATAGGACAGGAATCTACAACCTTGCAGGAGATGGCACCTTAACCATGAAACAGATCGCCGGTATCCTGGAAAAACGGTATGTGGAGGTTTCAGATACCCTTCTTGAAAAACTTTTCGGATTATTCCATAAAATCAAGGGGTTTCAATCCGGTATAAAGAAATCCATCCCGTCCATCATCGGCCCGGTCATCATGAACTTTCAATTGGTTCAGGATATGCTCACGGGGATCCTCCCCAGAAGTGTCCATCCTCTGGTGGAGAAACTTCATAAAGCTCAAAACCATCTTGGCCGGATTCTACCTGAGAATATAGGTCCACTCTTTGAACTGCTGGATGACAATCTGCCGCCCTATGGGCCGGAACAGGTGGTCTTCCTGAAATATCGGCCCGTCCTCAGCAACCAAAAGCTGAAAGATGAATTCGGTTATACCCCTTTAAAGACCAGCGAAGACGTCTTCAGATTTTATCTGGACACCCGAAAAACAGCATAAAGGAAAGAAAAGCATGAAGATCCCAAAATTTCCCCAAAAAAAAGAAACCATCAAAGGCGGCGGTATTGTTTCCAGGATCCTTGCCGCTGAAGGCGTTGATACGGTCTTCGGCATCATTGACGGCTCTTACTTCGGCCTCTATTCAACATTTAAGCCCAACGGCATCCGCCAAGTGACCCCAAGGCATGAATCCAATGCGGTGCACATGGCCGGTGCCTATGCGCGGTTGACCGGAAAGCTTGGGGTGTGTATTGCCAGCAATGGCCCCGGCGTAGCCAATGTGCTTTCAGGTGTTGCGCTGGAAAATGCAGAAGGCAACCGCATTCTTTTGATCACCAGCACCCGGCGTGAAGGCATCAATTATCCGGACAGGGGGGGGGCATATCAATATTTCCCCCAGGTTGAAACCACCCGGCCCATCACCAAATGGAGTTGCAACGTCACAAGCCACACCCGGATCGCTGAGATCGTCCAGACCGCCCTTAGGAAATCCCGCATGGGCCGGCCCGGCGTGGTGCACATCGATATCCCTGAAAACATCATGAGCACCGACTATGATCTCAATCCGGCATGGTTTCGCCCGCCGTCCGGTTATCAAACATCTAATCCAATGCCCGTTGTTCCCCAACAAGTAAAAAATGCGGCCCACATGCTGTCCGGTGCAAAACTGCCCATGATTCATGCAGGAGGAGGGGTTGTGCATGCACAAGCCTTCCCTGAGCTTCAGGAGCTTGCAACCCTTCTCTGTGCACCAATCACCACCAGTTGGAGCGCCCGATCAGCGGTTGATGAACGCTCGGAGCAGGCCATCCCCTTGATTTACAAAGATGTGGTCACCCGCATCCGTAATGATGCCGATGTGGTCCTGGTCCTGGGGTCCCGTATGGGTGAGACGGATGGCTGGGGCGCCCCACCCCAATGGGCATCTGCTTCTTCCCGGAAGCTGATTCAGGTGGATCTGGACTCGGAGATTCTGGGTTCCAACAGAGCCACCGACCTGGCGGTTCAAGCCGATGTGAAGGGCTTTCTCACCGAGTTGATTGAGTCACTTAAAAAGATAAAAGAGATCAACGATCTTGAGGGGCGCCAAAAGAAAATCAAAACATATCAAAAGGCTTGCAGCACCATTCGCAAAAAACTGGATAAGCAGTTGGATGACAAAAATGCGCCGCTGAATCCGGCACAGGTCCCTGCCATCTGCCAGGAAATATTTGATGATGACGCCATTCTTATCATTGATGGGGGGAGAACCCTCGCCTGGAGCCATTATTTCCATCAGGTACGAGTCCCCAATACCATCCTTGACGCCCCTATTATGGGATATGTGGGATCGGGTGCCCCCCACGCCATCGGGGCCAAAGCAGCCTTTCCGGAACGGCAGGTCTATGCCGTCATGGGAGACGGCGCCATGTGTCTGAACCAGAGAGAAATCGAAACCAGCATACGGACAAATCTGCCGGTTATCTTCATTGTGCTTTGTGACAACACCTCTGAACTTGCAAAACCCGATCCGTTTTCTTCGCTCTATATTCAAAAAGAAACATCAAAGGCTGAAAGCCTAGATGAATACAAATGGAATACACGCTTTGATTTGATCGCCCAGGCCATGGGCGCCATGGGAGAACGGGTGTCGGATACGGCAGGGCTTAAAACCGCCATCAAACGCGCCATCGATTCGGGGAAATGTTCCGTTATCCATGTGGACGTGGATCCGGTCAAACACGGGTCCCTCTCGTCTCTGTGACAGAAATGCTTTGTTTTGATGAAAACGGGAAAAGGCTGCCATTGAACAAAATCACAAAAAACTGATCCATCGGGAAAATCATGAATTCATACCTGAACATTGATTCGCTTCGTGAAAGACTCCTGGCGTTGAAAGACTGGGTTGTGTCCAATGTTTTCCGTTGGGAGAACCTGGTCCATTTGCTGGTCCAGGGCTCTGTTTTACTGGCAGCGTGGATTGTAGGAACCCTTCTGGGCCGGTGGATTCGCGGAATGATCAATGCGCGGATGAAGGAATCGTCCCCTAAAAGCAGGCACATCAGCGGTTTCCTGACCCGGCTTATGGGCCTTTTACCCCTTATTTTCAGTGTGTTTGTTCTCTGGTTGTGCATCCAAGGCGTAGCGGGAATCGGATACAGAACTTTTTTCATGGAACTGTTTTTGAATCTGGGCATGGCCTGGATCGTCATTCAGTTGGCCACATCTATCATTCTGGACCGTTTCTGGTCCAAAATCATTGCCTCGACATGCTGGTTGCTGGCGGCGCTCAATATCATCGGTGTTCTGGATAAAACCATTTCACTGCTGGAAAGTATCGGATTTACAGTGGGAGATGTTAAACTGACCCTGCTTTCCATTATTAAGGCCGTCTTTGTCCTGTTCATCCTCCTTAAAGGCGTCCGCTGGGTCAGTGGGAATCTGGAAAAGAAATTGTCCACTGTTTCCGAACTGACCCCTTCCGCCCGCCTGATGCTCACCAAGAGCCTCAATATTGTCATGATCGTCATGGTCACCCTGGTGGCCTTGAACAGCGTGGGAATTGATCTGTCTGCCTTGGCCTTTTTCAGTGGCGCCGTCGGCGTAGGCGTTGGATTCGGATTGCAGAAAATTGTCGGGAATTTCGTCAGCGGTCTCATCCTGCTTTCGGATAAATCCATCAAGCCGGGGGACGTATTGCAAGTAGGGGACATGTATGGTTGGGTCAAAAAAATGGGAGGGAGATATGTTTCTCTGGTCACCCGGGACGAAAAGGAAGTGCTGATCCCCAACGAAAATCTCATCACCCAGGAAGTCATCAACTGGTCCTATTCATCCCGAAAGATCCGAGTCAGAATTCCGGTAGGCATCTCTTACAACGCAGACCCCCACCAGGCCATTGAATTGATCAAGAAAGCCGCTGACGGTATCGATCGAGTCCTAAGCAACCCGCCGCCCAAATGCCTCCTGGTGGGATTCGGGGACAACTCCGTGGACCTGCAACTGCGCTTCTGGATTCGGGACCCCGCAAACGGCGTCGCCAATATCACCAGCAAAGTCATGCTCAACATTTGGGACACCCTCAAAGCCCATGGGATTGAAATACCTTATCCTCAAAGAGATGTGCACTTCGATGCTGAATCAGCGTTGCGGGTTATACACGTTTCCGAGAAAGATCGAAATATACAAAATGAACCTTGACACAATAGAGAAATATTCCTAAATAATCATAACCCTCATCATAAGAGACCCTATGCAGAATAATTATTTCCTCTATTGTGGCGAAGATAAGCAACTCTTTTCCCTGCCGTCGGAATGGACCGTTTTAGAACACACCCGGATCACCGAGGCCGCACCTGTAATACCCGTCGGGAATCTGGTAAAAAGCGCTCTGGCTTTCCCCTTAGGGACCCCCACACTTAACGAGATGGTGAAAAAAGATACGGAAGTGGCCATTATAGTGGATGATCCGGCTCGGGCAACACCCATTGACCAGATGTTGCCCCCTGTTCTCGGTGAACTCCTTGAGGCCGGAGTCCGTAGAGAGCACATCACCATTGTGGTGGCCCTGGGGACACACCGTTTTGCATCCAAAAAAGATCTGGCGACCAAGGTGGGAAAGGGTGTTCTTCAGGATTACCGGGTGGTTCAGCACGACTGCCACGCCCGTAACCTGGTTCCTGTCGGTAAGCTTAAAACCGGTGCGCAAGTGGCCATTGACCCCTTTGTGGCCCGGGCTGACCTCAAAATCGGAATCGGAAGCATCTTTCCCCATCCCATGAACGGATTCGGCGGCGGCGCCAAAATCCTATTTCCAGGGGTCGCCGATTTTAAATCCATCAGTGAACACCATTTTCATTATACACCTGAACCGGGATGTGTTCTGGGGCATACGGAAACCAATCCCTTCTACTTTGAAGTCTGCCGCATGGCGGAAGCAGCCGGCCTCAACTTTATTGTCAACTGTGTCTTTGACGCCCGGGAGCGGGTGGTTGATGTGGTGGCCGGGCATTTTAAAAAAGCGCACGATACAGGGATCGAAAAAAGCAAACGAAACTATGCCTTTCACATGAAAGAAGCGGCTGATGTTACCCTTATTTCGGCGGATCCTTACATCGAGGGTCCCCAGATCATGAAACCCATCATTCCCGCCTCCCTCATGACCACAAAACCGGGCGGTGCGGTCATCGTACTTGCCAGATGCCCGGGCGGCATGCCGGAAGCCATGCTGCAATCGTTTGACAACATTTTTGAAACCAAACCGGAACATACGGGCCGTTACGCTGTAAACGCTTTCAAAACCGCCCGGCTCATGGCTGAAGGCGCCATCGATTTCAACTGTGCTATTTTCTTCGCCCTGGTCTGCGCTTCACGCACCCGCATTACCATCGTATCGAAAGACCTGGATAAAACCGCCGTAAATCGTCTGGGATTTAACCATGCGACCACTTTGGCGGCGGCCATTATAAAAGAACAGGAACAGCAACCCGAAGCCACGGCAAACATTTTTCCCCTGGGGGGACTGCTGCTCCCCCTCATGCCGTCTTTAACCCGTTTATATGAATTTTAATGGATCAAAAAAGTGAGGAGTCAATATGAAACAGGAGATTTTCTTAGGAAACGGCGCCATTGCCTTGGGATTGATGGAGGCCGGCTGCCAGGTGATGACCTCCTATCCGGGAACCCCCAGTTCCGAGATACTGCCGGAAGTCATCCGTCTGGTAAAATCTGAAGGTCTGAATACTTATGTGGAATGGTCCACCAACGAAAAAGTGGCCCTGGACAATGCCTTTGCCGCAGCCATTTCCGGAAAAAGAGCCGCCTGCTGCATGAAGCAGGTAGGGCTCAACGTGGCAGCCGACACACTTATGAGCGCCGTCTATATGGGAACCGTCGGCGGCTTGGTCATCGTTTCCTGTGATGACCCGGGACCCCATTCTTCCCAGACCGAGCAGGATACCCGATTCATGGCGCGCCTTGCCAAAATCCCCATCCTGGATCCGTCGACCCCCGAAGAAGCCAGGCTCATGGCAGGCCTTGCCATGGACCTGTCGGAAGAATTCCGCATTCCCTTCATACTGAGACCTGCCATTCGGGTCTGTCACGCCCGACAGAACCTTTCCTGGGAAAAACTGGAGAGCAACACGAAAAAAGCCGCCTTTGAGAAGGACCCGGGCCGGTGGGCGGCAACCCCGAGATTCCGGTTCATTCTCCACGGTGAACTGAACAAAAAGCTTGCTGCCATCGGAGAACGCTTTTCAGCCCTGTCGGAAATAAATTATCACAATCTGGATGAGGGAAAACAGTATCCACTGGGCATCATTGCAGGTGGCGTGCCCTTTGCCGCCATCAAAGACATCCTGGTTGATGAAAAAAGAGACGATATCCCCCTGCTGAAACTGGGGGCCCCCTACCCCCTTCCCAAACGCCTGACAGACGAATTCATGGAAGCCTGCGAAAAAGTATTGGTGCTGGAGGAAACCGACACCCTCATCGAATACCTGCTGGGAGACAACCGGAAAGTTCTGGGCCGAATCTCAGGGCATGTCCCCTCTCAGGGAGAACTGCTGCCACAGATTCTTTTTGATTGCCTGGGAAAGATTCTTGAAGAGCTAAAGCTTGAACCCTTCACCCGTAAAGAGAATTACGGGATAGACCAACTGGTGCAGAGCTTGGAACTGCCCATTCGAAAACCGACCCTTTGCGCGGGATGCCCCCACCGGGCCAGCTTTTTCACCATTCGAAAGACCCGGCCCAAAGCCATCTTTACATCCGACATCGGCTGCTATACCCTGGGACTCAACCTGGGGGCCGTGGATACGGTACTGGATATGGGTGCCGCCATCACCATGGCATCCGGCTTTTATCACGCCTACAAACAGGATGGGGTGGATCAACCCGTGGTGGCAACCATCGGAGACTCCACCTTTTACCATTCGGGCACGGCCGGGCTACTAAACGCCGTCTACAATGACGCCCGGTTTATCCTGGTGATCCTGGATAATCTCATCACCGCCATGACCGGCATGCAGCCCACTCCCGGCATCGGCATCAGGGCCGACGGCAGTAAAGGGAACGCCATCCCCCTGGAACGGGTGGTCAAAGGTTGCGGCATCGATTTCATCGAAGAAGTGGACCCCTACGATACCAAAGCCATGGGCGCTCTCATGAAAAAAGCGACCCAATATGTAGAATCCCCTGATGGCGGCATTGCGGTCATTATCGCCCGGCACCCTTGTGTCATCGCATACCGGGCGGAAGCGGTTCCCGAACGTATACCGGTGGAAGTTACCGATGACTGCACCGAATGCAATTTCTGCCATGACCGGTTTGAATGCCCCGCCCTTTACAAAGATGAAATTTTAGGCCGGACCAGCATCAACCAGGCCCTGTGTGTTCAGTGCGGCGTCTGCCTGCAGGTCTGCCCTACGGGAGCCATTGTGGCAAGTGCTGAATGACGATCGCGGGTAGTGGAATGAAAACGCATCCGTAAAGGGTTAAATGATCATATCATAGGGTGCAGGGTACAGTTATCAGGGGACAGAATGAAATTTGAAGCATTCGAAGCTGATTTTCCTGCACCCTGACAACTGCACCCTGTGAACAATTACTTAAAAGCATTGTATTACCAATTCAAAATAGAGCCATTTTGAAAGGAACAATATGGAAAACGTAAATATGATATTCTGTGGGCTGGGTGGACAGGGGATCCTTTTCATGACCAAAATTTTTGCCCGCGCCGCCCTCGATAAGGGGTTGCAAACCCTGGGAGCCGAAACCCACGGTATGGCCCAGAGGGGCGGATCGGTTGTTTCCCATCTCAAGCTGGGAACAGCATCCAGCAGCCTGGTACGAGAGCAGAACGCCGGTTTCCTGCTCGCCCTGGAAGAAAATGAAGCCTATCGCAACCTCCCTTTTCTGGCACCCGGCGGAAGCATCTACGTTAACGCGGAAAAAAATGAATTCCCCAGGAAAGATGTCATCCCGTATATTGAAAAACAGGGAATCACCTACCATGCTTTCCCTGCCCAGAAAACAGCCATGGCCCTTGGGAACCCCATGAGTACCAATCTGGCGCTCATGGGGTTTTTTGCCTCATTAGAAACCAAACCCTTTACGCCTGAAGAATTGCGGCAAACCATCATCAGAGTGAGCCCTGATCGTTTAAAGGATAATAATCTCAAGGTCTTTGATGCGGGATTCGGTTCATAGGGTGCTGGCGTCAGCCCATCTCTAAACGCTTGAGTTCTTAGAGATGGGCCTCCCTGCCTGTTCGACCCGTTTGAAGACGACTTCAGGGACGTCGGGAAAGGTTGATGAGTTTGTCTTCCTCCGCATAGGTGGAATAAAATTCATTAAAAATTTTGATGGAATCGCGGCCCGAAAAGCCTTTGTTTCCTTCCGACTCCGATTCCGAGATCACCTTTCGTCTCCTTTTTGCACTAAATGATTTGCGGTCTTCCTCGGTCAGCCATGATGGGATGAAACCGGTATAGAGTTCCATCTTCAAGAGCTGGAGATTGTCATCACAATAAGCCTGGTATTTCTTGGGATCACCGATCCACTCCAGCAGGGCCTCCGATTTTGTACTCAACCGTGTGGAAATAATGATCCTGGCAAAATTATGAAGCACCCGGGGGAGAAACCCCTTATCAATGTTCTCCCCAAAAACGCTTCGATAAATTTCCACCTCCGTCTTGAGGTCCATGATATAGGGGATATTGATGTATTCAATACGGTCCGCAAAGGACTGGATATCCTTGATCTCTTTTTTGTCTTCCGGATTCATGACCGCCAGAAAAAGCGAATAGACGTTTTCTTCCATATCCTCCACCTTGTAGACGCCCTCGCTGACGATGTTGTGGAGACGGATCAGCCGGTTGCTGTTGTTGGATTTGATGTCCATGAGGGCGTAGATGCCGTTGTTGGTTTTGGCGTATCGCGAATGGATGTATTTTACCAGGTTGCTGTCGCCAAAGAGCCGGTCAATCTTTTTTTGCAACATGCGATTGCTCAGGGAATGTTGTTTCATGGGGGGGTCACCGGGGTTAAAGACACTGACCCCTTCTCCCCGGCGCCGGTTCACCCGGTAGGGCCTTTTTTCTTCGGATTTTGTCCTGGAAATACTTCTTCGGCCCCTGGCGCGAAGGGTATGTTCTTAGATGGGCTTCCGAGTCTTAAACACCTACCATAGTGCTCGGAAGCCCTCCTTCTTCTTATCGCTTTAAGGTAGTCTCCGGCACCACCACCTGTATTTACACCATCCATAGGATAAGCTCTTATTCATGCCCAAGAGTTTCTCATCAAAGCAAAAGATACCACATGAAAAACAGGAGCTATATCCTTCCCTTTCCACTTGTTGTCCGAAATCACTCCAGCGCTGGACAGCACAAGTGTTTTTTCAAGAAAGCAACGCTAAAGGCGTTGACTACTGCTAATAAAAGCAGTATAGGATGTTTCTATGGGGGCGAACAATATTATGGCTGAAAAGAAGCTTACACGTCGGCAGTCAGAAATTTTGGAATTCATTCGGGAATACCTGAAGGATAAAGGTGTGCCACCCACTCAAAATGAAATCGCAGAGCGATTTGGGTTGAAAGGCACTTACGGCGTAAGGCAACACCTCCAGCTGATGGAAAAAAAAGGCTGCATTCGTTTGACCCGAGGCAAAGCGCGAGGGATCAGATTGACATCACCCGCCCTACCCGAATCCAGCCAAGAAATCCGTAAAATCCCCCTGCTTGGAAGAATCGCCGCTGGAGAACCTATTTTGGCTGTGGAAGAAGTCAAGGAATACCTCAGCGTTGGAGTTGGTGTTTTTCACGGACAGGATCTCTTCGCATTACGCGTTTTAGGCGACAGCATGATTAATGCGGGTATCAGGAACGGTGATATTGCGATCATCAATCAACAGCCGAGGGTACAAAACGGAGAAATAGCAGCCGTGGTCCTCGATGATGAGGCAACCTTGAAACGGGTGATGTTAAACCAAAATCGTGTACTACTGAAAGCCGAAAATGATCTTTATCGAGATATCGTCGTCCCAGCAGATACAGATCGAAGTTTCCGTATTGCTGGAAAATTTGTTGGCCTCATCCGACGAGATCCACCACCATCGTCAAATTTGAGTAGGTTGTCATGGGCAGCATAACTGCATTGAAATCTCTGGGTTACGATCGTTCTCCCAACTTCAATGACCGTTTTGAAATTGAGAGGGCATCCTCATCGCGGTTCAGCCACGTATATCGTAAGGCCGTTAAGGATTGCGGTTTGAAGGGTGTCTATGTTCTCAATGACAGCAAACGAAATGTCGAGGTTCCTGTTGTTTTCTACTGTAAAGCGCAAAACGAAACAGAATCAAACCGAATACATCAGCGCGTTTGGAATCAGGATGTGGCGCCGTTCGTGCTCGTCGAAACACCTGCTATGCTTCGGCTGTATTGCGGATTTAAGTTTACGAAGCATGGCGTCGATGATCGTTCACGCGGTATACTGGAAGCCTCCGTTGCCTTTAACGAAGTAGCCGATCGATTAAGCGCACTTTGCTCTGATTCAATCGATAATGGAAGGGTATGGGATGTATGGGGGACCGAGATAACCTCCAATACCAGAGTAGATTGGACGCTTCTGAGCAACTTGAAGGATCTTGAACACGAACTACGTGGACAAGGAATGTCTCGGGACCTAGCTCATTCGCTAATCGGAAAATTTGTGTATCTCAGATACCTTAGGGACCGAAATATTCTTTCGGATCGTAAGCTCCGCAAATGGAACATTGAGCCCACGGATGTGTTCACCCGAAACGCTACGCTAAAGGCATTCAAAGACGTCAATCGTCGCCTTGATGATTGGCTGAATGGGGCAATCTTCCCTTTCCCGCTTGATACTATTGAACCGTCCCACCTTAAACTGGTTGCCGGGGTTTTCTCTGGCGACAAGCCACAAGGGCAACTCCATTTAGATTTCCACGCTTACGATTTTTCATTCATACCAATTGAAACCTTGTCCATCATTTACGAACAGTTCCTGCATTCGCCAGAGGAAAAAGGAGTAACTAAAGGAAAGAAAACAGGAGCATACTACACCCCACTGCCGCTGGTAAATTTCGTACTAAACGAATTGGAAACCCGGCATCCACTGAACGAAGGGATGAGAACACTTGATTCTTCATGTGGATCCGGAGCTTTTCTTGTGCAGTGCTATCGAGCTTTGATTGAAAAGCGATTGGCCAGAAAAGGCTCAATACGCCCCTCGGAATTGCGTGAACTGCTTGTTCGCCACATTTACGGCGTGGATCGCGACGCGGATGCGTGCCAGGTGGCGGAAATGAGCCTAATACTGACGCTTTTGGATTATACAACCCCGCCGGATTTGGAGAATAATCCGCGTTTCAAACTTCCCATGTTGCGAAACAACAACATTTTTGAGGCCGATTTCTTTGACCCTGATTCCAAATGGGCTTACACAAGCCGCAATCTTTCATTTCAGTGGCTTGTTGGCAATCCACCTTGGAGAGAGTTTCATGCCAACGATGAAGAAGAGCAACATGTTCGGGAGTGGGTTGCGCAGCATGCCGACTCATGACCCATTGGGGGGAACCAGATTGCCGAGGCCTTCATTTGGAAATCCCTTCCTTTACTCGATAAAGGTGCTGCCGCTGGAATAGTACTCCCTGCAATGACACTCTTTAAATTGGAGTCCACAAATTTTAGGAAGCAATTCTTCAGGACTGTCCGTACTTGGTGTGTGGCCAATTTCTCGAATTTAGCCTATGTCCTTTTCTCTGAACGTGCTGAACAGCCTGCGTTGACGCTGTTTTTCTCTCCTGCGGCCGAGCCTGATGTTGATGCCGAGGACAATGATAGCATACTCACTTTTGCACCGTTTGTCATAAGCCAGAGAGCCAATCGAAATGCCCGCGAACGCTCCAAAAGACATACCTGGAGCATAGTTGTCAGTGGATCAGAACTTAGCGAAATTGCTACTGCTGAAGCAGCTACCGGTGAAATACGGCCCTGGAAACTAGCAATGTGGGGGACATTCCGTGATGAAAAGCTTCTTCGGCGTATCGAAAAACGTTTCCCTCCATTGTCCGACTTCCTTAAATCCAAAGAGATCTCACAGCCCCACGAAGGATTTCAGCTTCGCGACCCTACGAAATCTAATGATCCAGTTGTGCCAATGACCCATCTGGCAGGCAAAACGCAAATAAGTTTTTCTAAGCTAAGAAAATGTGGACGTATCTTTGCCTTTCCAGACAAGGCAATTTCTCAAATACCTCCTCATCTTGCCTATCTGAGAAAGAGAGGCGGCCTGGCGGGGTTACAGATCTCACAGCCACCTCATATCATCGTGGATGCAGCACGACGTTTTGCTATCTATAGCGATCAATTTATCGCGATTCCTCCCAGACAGATCGGCATTGCTGGAACAGAGCGATCAAAGCAAATACTTAAAACTCTGAGCTTATATTTCGCCTCGGATTTTGTCACCTATCACCAGTTCTTTACCACCCCTGCATGGGGTATTAGCACATCGCAGGCGACCCTTGCAGCGCTGAAACATCTTCCCGTGCCCCTTGCTAAATTGTCCGAAACAGAAATTTCGGAATGGGCTGACCTATATGATGTCTTGGCGAAAGAGGGGGTTGGTGGAAAGGCTGTTTCCAAGAATCTTCTCAAAGAGGTAAATCACAGAGCAATCCGACTTCTGGGACTCCGATATTCGGAACAGGTTTTGATAGAAGATTTTGTCAACTGGAACATGCAGACAATAAAAGGCAAGGTCCCACCTGAAGTGACGGCTTCTCCAAATGCTCAGGTTATGCAGGATTACCTTCACACGCTTAAATCCGACCTGGATAATTTTGTCGGGGAGCAAGCGGGGATTAGACATTCGGTTAATGCTATGTATGACGACGGTCTCTCTGCAATCATCGCCATTTCCATAAAAACAGGTGGCACTTTTGCCCCATCGTTATTCCGTGCTAATGCTAAGGCCGCGCAATCTCTTGCCAAGGCAAGAGAACATTTGTTGAAGCAGCACAGTCAGTGGCTTTACTTTGCCAGGAATCTTCGAATATATGCGGACAATACAATGTACATGTTGAAGCCTATGGAGCAGATCCAGTGGACGCGCCGGCAGGCAATTCTGGATGCTGGAGAAGTAATTTCCGAAACCTTGGGGCAACAGAATCAATAATGGCCGATCTTGCTGATATGCGGAGGGTCTATGCAACTACACTTCGAATCCACGCACATAAACTGATCGCTTTTGGTTACGAGCGGATGGACAGGTCTCTCTATTTTGACTGGGAGGAACCTTCTATAACCGGAGAACTGGTTCGGATGATAAGGGAATTCACGGAATCTGATGACGCCCCTGATTGGGCAGTCTATTATTCGCTCGGTGATGACCCTCCTTTGAATGTGTCCAAGAAGTTCGGCAAATCAAGACCTCGTGTGGATATCGAGTTTGAAAAAACCGGCGTACGTGGCCCCCGACCCCGCCTACGGTTCGAGGCCAAGCGTTTGGGAAAATCAAAAGGACACACGATCTCCGCATATCTTGGAGCAGAGGGAATGGGGTGTTTCATCTCTGGCAAATACCCGCTTACTCATAATGAGGCCGGCATGCTCGGATATATCCAAGCCGGTAAGGAGGAGAACTGGTCAGATCAGATTGAAAAAGCCCTCAAAGAAATGGCGGATAAATACAGCGTTGCCTCTCCGCCCTACAATCACCAGAAAATTTGCGATTTAGAGCACACATACGTCAGTTACCATTGTCTTGAGTCACGTGTCGCGGTAATCGCCATTCACCATCTGCTCCTTCGTTTTTTCTGAGGCCCCCATATTGGCCACCGGCACAACCCCGGCCGCCCATGAACGCCTGGCCAAGATGAAAGAATAACAATTTTTGTTAAAGAGTCCCAGATATTCTATTTTGTTTGTCGCGCTCTTTGGTTTATTCGACATCAAACCTGTCACATCCGCTTGTACAAACCACTTTCCAGTTTGTCCAAATCAAAGTGCTCCCGATCCCAGATCTTCTTCCCCACCCTTTTCGGATTGGCCTGAAAAAACGCATTCCTCTCCCTGAAATGCCTCACAATGGCCATTTTCATTTCATACTCGGATCCATAATCACTGTTGTGAATCAACTCCTGAGTGCCGGAGAACACCCTGTTTACGTCAAAGAAATGTTGGGCCATTCATCCATCCAAATCACGGTTGATATTTACGGAAAATGGATGCAGACGGCAAGGAGCGCAGGTGTAAACAGGCTCGAAAATCAAGTGAAAACCCGCAACAATCCGCACCCTGAAAAATAGAAAGGCCGTAACCAGTTAAGATTACGGCCTTTTATATTTGATGGTGCCGAAGGCGGGACTTGAACCCGCACGGCCGTAAGCCACTACCCCCTCAAGATAGCGTGTCTACCAGGTTCCACCACTTCGGCACAATAAACCTGACTATTTTTTGTCCTGCGTGCTGTCGTTTGCCGGCGATGCCGGGGCAGCCGGAGCTTCAGAAGTCTGTTCAACCGGATGAACATCCTGCATAATTGAAGTATTTGTGCCCTTTCCAATAAAAATTGAAAGCCCCAGAGATGTTAACATAAAAACAACCGCAACGGCGGTAGTAACTTTATGCAACAAAGAGGTAGCACCGCTGCTGCCGAAAACCGTCTGGCTTGATCCCCCGAAAGCGGCGCCCATTCCGGCACCTTTTCCTTTCTGAAGAAGAACGATCAAAATAAGCGCCACACACACACAAACATGCAATACAATCAAAACGGGGAACATCCAAAGCCCTCTTTCTTTAAGAATAATAAACGATGCAACGATTAATCAGGGAGATATAATTCATTACATCCATTTTTGCAACAAAAAACTTTATTTCTTATGTCTCCCTGTAGTGGATAAGCGGAATAAAAGAATCGCCTTTGAGGCTTGCACCCCCCACCAGAGCCCCATCAATATCCGGCTCTGTCATAAGCGCTTTAACATTTTCAGGTTTTACGCTTCCACCATAGAGTATCCTGACCTGAGCCGCGACTCCTGAAGTAAAGGTCTTCTCAATCCACAACCGAATAAACTGATGCACTTCTTCAGCCTGTTCAGGCGTAGCCGTCTTTCCAGTCCCGATAGCCCAAACCGGTTCATAGGCCAAAATGGAGGTGGTCGGCATCATCTGATCCGCCCTGAAATTATCCAGGGACACATCCAACTGCTCTTTAATGACCTCAAACGTCCGATCCGCTTCCCTTTCCTCAAGGGTTTCACCCACGCAGATGATGGGAATAAGCCCAAGAAAAGAAGCCGCCCGGACCTTGAGATTGACCTCTTCGCTGGTTTCACCAAAAAGCGTTCGCCTTTCCGAGTGGCCCAGAATCACATGCGTACAACCTGCCTGCTGAAGCATCCTTCCCGAAATCTCTCCGGTATAAGCCCCGCTCATTTCCCAGTGCATATTCTGCGCGGCAAGGAAAATCCTGGATTCGTCAATGACGCTTCTAACGGCTGAGAGGTGTGTAAACGGCGGGGCCACCAGAACCTCAACGTCCGACACATTCCCCATCCCCGAACCTACGGCTTCCGCAAGCGCCACGGCTTCGTCAAGGCTCAGGTTCATTTTCCAGTTTCCGGCAATCATTGGTGTTCTTTCAAACATTTTTGTGCATCCTTATGATAAACATTTCAATTTGGATAAAGGCCATATCCATTAACAACCGGCCATATAAACCGCCAGATCAACCATCCGGTTTGAATATCCGAATTCATTATCGTACCAGGACAGGATTTTCAACATATCCCCAATCACCATGGTGGAAGGTCCATCTACAGTTGATGAGACAGCGGCGCCATTAAAATCAATGGACACCAGGGGCTCGTTGGAATAAGCAAGAATTCCTTTCAGAGAAGTATTGGATGCAGCTTCCATCGCCTGATTGACGGCGTCAGCGGTGGCGGGCTTTGTCAACTGGACCACAAGATCAACAACCGAGACATTGGGTGTGGGAACACGAATGGCCATGCCATTCAATTTACCGTCCAACTGGGGCAGAACCAGTGCAACAGCTTTTGCCGCACCGGTTGTGGTGGGGATCATGGAAAGCCCGGCAGCCCTGGCCCGCCTGAGATCCTTATGGGGAAAATCAAGCAGTCTTTGATCACCGGTATAGGCGTGGGTGGTGGTCATCAAACCTTTTTCGATACCGAAATGGTCCAGCAAGACTTTGCAGACAGGCGCCAGGCAGTTGGTCGTGCAGGAGGCATTGGATATGATATGGTGTGTTTTGGCATCATATTCCTGCTCGTTCACCCCCATCACCACCGTGATGTCGGGGGACTTGGCAGGCGCTGAGATAATCACTTTTTCAGCCCCGGCATCCAAATGAGCGGAAGCGCTTTCCCGATCCCTGAAAAGCCCCGTACACTCAAAAACCGTCTCAACCCCCAATTCACCCCAAGGTAACCTGGAGGGATCCTTTTCGGAAAAAATCTCAATCTCTTTTCCATTGATAATCAGAGAACGCTCCGTACATGATACGTCTTCCCCAAAGGCACCGTGAACCGAATCGTACTTCAACAAATGCGCCAGGGTTGTGATGTCCGTCAGATCATTAATGGCAACCAGTTCAATATCCGGATTGTGAAAACCAGCCCTGAAAACCATTCTTCCAATGCGGCCAAAACCGTTAACAGCCACCTTTAAAGCCATCGTGCTCCTCCTTTTGTTCAATGCTTAAATAAATATAATAATGCGTGGGTAAAACAGTGATCACCTTATTCTTAGGTTTTCTGCTAAAAAAGCCAGAAAGTTGTCAGTTGTCAGAAAAAGCTTGTTGGAATTGATTTATTCTCAAATCTCTGTAAGGAACCTTTTGAACGTCGTTCGATCCCTTCTGCTTTAAAAATAACCGCCAGTCCTGCCAACTGATATCTGACAACTGAAAACTGCGGCTATGCCGCGCTAGTATTATTCCGACTTCAAGAGTTTTCCAGCCAGGGCAATGCTACGCTTTCCAGCCTGTTCCGCCCTCTCACCCAATTCGCTCAGGGTCAAACGGTCGCGATCCCTGGCAACGGCCATAACCATCGGCAGGTTAACCCCGGTCAAAACCTCCAGCATCTCGTCCTCCAGAAAAGAAAGGCTGAGGTTTGAAGGTGTCCCGCCAAACATATCCGTCAGGATAAGAACCCCCTGCCCCTGATCAAGTGACTTTATTTTATCGGATATGGCCTGCAGTATTTCCTTGCTTTCAGTTGTCTGGGTAACAGCAATGGCATCAGCCGCTTCAAGTCTTCCAACAATAAGTTCCGCAGCATTCAGGAATTCCCGCCCCAGATTACAATGAGAAATGATCAGTAATCCTATCATGGTTATGTCAAACCCTCATATTAGGCGTTCAGGTATCTCCATCCGTTTGAATAATTGTCTGGTAAATCTCTTCCCGAGAATCTACTTGCATTAGCGCTTTTCTAAAAGTGCTGCTTTTCAAAATCCTTGCAATTTTGGTCAACACCTGCAGGTGAACACCCGAAGAATTTTCAGGGGCCAGAAGAAGAAAAAAGAGGAACGCCGGCTGGCCGTCCATTGAATCAAAATCAAGTCCCTTTTTGCTTCTACCAAAGGACACAATCGGCTGTTTTACTGAACTGAGTTTTCCGTGTGGGATGGCGACGCCGTCACCGATTCCCGTACTGCCCAGGTGTTCCCGCTCAATCAGCACCTTTAAAAGCATTCCTTTATCAATATTCGTATCATACCTTGCGATCACGTCAGCAAGCTCTCCCAGGACACTCTTCTTGTCTTTGGCCTTAAGCTCCGGGATAATGTTGTCTATGGCTAAAATCTCAGAAAGTCTCATCACATAAACCAAAAAAAGTAAACCATTCACCAAAAATACAGATCAACCCGCAGGCTCAATCAAACCAAGGTTGCCATCGCCTTTTCTGTAAATAACGTTAATTTCTCTCGATTTGGCGTTTCGAAACACCAGAAACTCCTGCGGAAGCAACATGAGTTGCATGGCGGCTTCCTCAGGGTCCATGGGTTTAGCGACCATTTCTTCCACCTCGATTGAAAAATCGTCCGGAGACATATCAACGGATTCTTCAAGCTCCTCATCCAGAGCACTCCCTTCAGCTCTTACACTGTCCCCCCGGTGCCTTCTTATTTTACCAATATGTTTTTTGACCTGATTCTCGACCTTATCCATAACCTGATCAATGGCCGAATACATGTCGTCGGTCTCTTCAACCGCTTTGATCGGAGTCCCATTCAGGCTGAGTGTCACATCGGCAATGTGCCTGAATTTCTCCACGCTTAAAACGATGTGCGCCTCCAAAGGAACATCAATATACTTTTTGATTTTTGAAATTTTCTCTTCCGCATAGCTCTTTAAACTCTCTATGGGATCCGTGTGCCTGAATGTCACTGTTACGTCCATAAAATTCCCTCCGGATATTAGGTGTGAACAATAGAACTAACCTTTCCGGCAAACCTATTAAACGCCTAATGGCGCTGCCATGGCTCAAGTTATTCGAATCTCTTTTCTCTTTCTGGATGGTAAAATTCCCATGGCCTCCCGGTATTTGGCCACCGTTCGACGTGCAACACTTATGTTAAGATCCCGCATTTTCTTTTCAATCCCCTTGTCACTGAGGGGTTTGGTTTTGTCTTCTGTTTTTATCATCTTACGGATCTGATCCTTGACACTTTCCGATGCCAGCGCATCCCCGTCTATCCTGCTGATGGAACTATTGAAAAAATACTTCAGCTCGAAAAGCCCCTGAGGTGTATGAACATACTTGTTGGTGGTCACGCGACTGACCGTCGACTCATGCATTTCGATGTCTTCAGCCACATCCCTCAACACCAGCGGCTTAAGGTAAGCGATGCCTTTGTCAAGGAATTCCTCTTGAAACTTTACGATACTCTCGGTCACCCGGTACAACGTTCGCTGACGCTGATGAATGCTCTTGATCAACCATGCCGCAGATCTCATTTTTTCTTGAATGTATGCCTTGGTTTCATCCGATACCTGGCCTCTGTTCTTCAAAATCCGCTTATAATAAGCATTAATTCTTAATTTCGGTAAACCATCTTCATTTTGAATGATTTCGTAGCCATCGCTCATTTTGGCCACGTAAATGTCAGGGGTGACGTAAATGGTTTCCTCCGCCGTATAAATTCTCCCGGGTTTGGGATCAAGCTCTTGAATAGCAGTAACCGCTGTCACTACATCCTGAATTGAAACCCCGAAGTGATCCGCGATCTGGTGGTACCGTTTTTCTTCCAGGTCCTTGAGATGATCCTTGATGATCTTCTCTGCCAGGGTTCCAGTGAGATTCAGAAAAGCGACCTGTATCAACAGGCATTCCCTTGTATCCCGCGCCGCCACCCCCACAGGGTCAAAATTTTGGACTAATTTCAAAACCGCCCTGACATCGTCAATCAAGCGGCCGGTCGCCTGGGATATTTCCTCTATGGTGGTTTCTAAATATCCGTCGTCATTCAGATTGCCGATGATATACGACCCAATTTCTTTCTTTTCATCTTCCAAATTGCTCATATTCAACTGCCAAAACAAGTGTGAAGACAGATCGGTTCTGGTAGCCGTAAAATTCTCAAAGGAAGGCGTATCTTTTTCTTCGTAGTGCCGTTCGGAAAAACCTTCGGAATAACCGCTATTGTATTCCGAGAGATAGCTTTCCCAATCCACATCATCCCTCGCCCGCTCTTCCACTGTCACTTCGGGCAATGAGGGAGAGTCCGGATCCGGCCCGGAATCATCCACTGAGGGATTTTCAGATTTTATTTCCTGGGATTCCTGCAATGCCAGTTTCGATTCCTCTTTTTTCTCTCCCGCGCCGTCATCCCCTTCAATCTCCTCCTGACTCATCTCTTCAAGGATAGGGTTTTCCTCCATTTCCTGGGAGACGGTTTCCAGGAGCTCAAGCCTTGACAGCTGCAGAAGCTTGATGGCCTGTTGCAGTTGCGGGGTCATCACAAGCTGCTGGGTAAGGCCTAAAGATTGTCGAAGTTCTAACGCCATAATATATTCAAAAATTCCTAAAAATCAGCTTCTGATCCAATTTCAAAACGCCCCCTTTTGCCCGATCTCTGAGTCAGGCTTAAATTTTAATCCTCGAAATATTTCTTTATATTCCTGTGGTTAAAATTTCCGCCTTCCTTGATCTCGAACAAAATTGAACATTTTGAAACTGGCTCTCTTAAAGATTAAAATTTTCTCCCAGATAAACACTTCTAGCCAACTCACTGTTGACAATATCATTTGGGGAACCTTGTTCAATGATTCGGCCCTGATTGATAATGTAGGCTTTGTCGCAAACCTTCAATGTTTCGCGTACATTATGATCCGATATGATAACGCCCAACCCCCGATTCTTTAACTGGCGTATGATCTGCTGAATATCGTTGATGGCCATGGGATCAATGCCGGCAAAAGGCTCATCTAATAGCATAAACCTGGGTTCGGTCACCAAAGCTCTGGATATTTCCAGCCTTCGTCTTTCCCCTCCCGAAAGGGACAACGCCTTCTGTTTGGCCAGGTGATCAATGCTCAACTCCCTGAGGCCTCGTTCCAGACGTTCTCTTCGTTCCTGTACCGGTACGCGCAGCATCTCAAGTATGGCGAGCAGGTTCTGTTCAACGGTCAATTTACGGAACACCGAAGGCTCCTGGGCCAGATAGCTGACACCTTTTCTGGCCCTTTGAAACATGGGGTCCTGTGTGATGTCCATGCCGTCCAGGAAAACCCGCCCTTCATTCGGTCGCGTGAGCCCCACCACCATGTAAAAAGTGGTCGTTTTCCCCGCCCCGTTGGGCCCCAGAAGCCCGACAATCTCCTGTCTGTTGACCATCACATCTACACGATCAACAACCCGCTTACCGCCATAGGCCTTGACAAGGCCATGGGCCTCCAGCATTTCCGATGCCGGATTCACGGCCCCTTTCCCTTCTCCTGTTTAGGGAAAATAACGGCCCGGACTTTCTTATCTTTGGCACTTTCAACGACACTCCGGTCCTCTTTCAGGAAAAGTGTAATCACATCGCCTTCAACAAAATCCTCTCCCTGCTTCACAACCGGCTTTCCTGTGAGAACCAGTTTTTCACCCTTTTGATAATATACGGCCTTTTCCCCGGTGGCTACCCCACCTTCGGCACGAATGATTTTTACAGCCCCGGTGGCAACAATTTTATCGATACTGGCTGAGACATTTTCGGTCTTTTTTTTCTCATCGGATTTCTCATAAAACACCACCAGTTTGTTGCACAATACGGTGAAATCATCCCGTTTGGCTTCCACATTGCCTTCGAAGGTAATCCTCTTTTTTTTATCATCGGCTTCCAGGGTCTTGCTTTTGATCACCATTGGACCCTGGCTCTTTTTTTGAGTCTTCGTAAGAGGACCGGCCGACAGGGCCGGACTGGAAAGCACCCACAGCAGAAACAGTGACGTCAACACAACAACCGGGTAAGCGACTAACCGTTTCAAGGGGATACCGATGCCTCCGCTTCCCGATCAATGGTTGTCACCACATTTGACAAAATCTTGATCCTGTTCTCCGAAAGATCGGCAAAAAGACCCTTTCCCTTCACCGTAAAGAGCGGGCCCAATATCTCCACCGGTTCTTCATTATTCACAGTGCCTTTTTTTTCGTTAATCACCACATACTCCGTAAGAAAACGATATTCTTTTCCGTAAGTACCGTCCAATTTCCCCCACAGTTCAATCTTCCCCATATCCTTAAAGTAAACCCCTCTTTCGCCCCTCAAGGAAAATCCAGGTCTTTCCTCGGCTTCCACCTTCAGATAGAATTCAAAAAAATGAATGGTCTTTCTGTCTTCCGAGAAACGAACTTCCTTCGCGTCCAAAACCCATTTTATCTTTTCATCCGGGTCATCCTGACGATAATGAATGTCCTTTAGCTTTACACCTTCTCCTGAGATAACGTCCTTCAGCAAAGCGGCGGTTTTAACAAAATCCTTACCGGCTTTTGCAAAATAGAAGACCACCACCAGAAGCAAAATACCCACTCCCACAAGGGGCCAATGTCTTTTTACAAAGTTTTTCATGGAACGAGCCGCAGTATATCAACCCCTGCTTTGATCTGTAAAGGCAATTCTAGGCCACCGCCCACGGCATTTCAGTATCCATTCGGAAACCTCCCTAACGGCACCGTGTCCACCTTTTTTGCTTGTTATGAAATCCGCCTGTTCCCGAACTTCCCTGGCGGCATCCGCAACCGTAATACACAAACCGGATTCCTGAAACATGGCCAGATCGGGTAAATCATCCCCCACACAACCCACCTGTGACTTATCAAAGCCCCTTTTCTCAATCAGGCGCCTGCAAACAGAGCGTTTATCCGATATGCCTTGATATACCTCACGGATTCCCAGCTCCCTGGCACGATGGGCAACCACCCGAGACCTTCTACCGGTGATAATAACAACTTCTATCCCATCGCTCATGAGCAGTTTCAACCCGTACCCGTCTTTAACATCAAAGGATTTTGTCTCTTCCCCGTTTTCATTCAATGTAATACGGCCATCCGTCAAAACCCCATCAACGTCCAGAAAAAGCAGTTTTATTGCAGCAGCCTTGTCTTCCATTTTATTCTACTCCAACAGGGGTCTTTGATGGGTGCGAAAGCCTAACAACGAACAGTCCCATGCAGGCGCTTGAGCATTTCCACCAGGGGTTTTACGTCAGTGAGGGGCAATGAATTGGGTCCATCACACAGGGCGCAATCCGGATCAGGGTGGACTTCCATAAAAACACCGTTTGCCCCTGCCGCCACAGCCGCCTTTGCAAGACACCCCACAAACTCCCGCTGACCACCGGAGCTGTCCCCCGCACCACCCGGCAACTGCACGCTGTGCGTGGCGTCAAAAACAATTGGGAAGCCCAGCCTCTTCATTATGGCCAACGACCTCATGTCAACCACCAGGTTGTTATAGCCAAAGGAAAATCCTCTCTCCGTAATCAGGATATTGCGGTTTCCGGCGGCGATGACTTTCTCTGTGATCGGCCCCATTTCAAGGGGGGAAATGAACTGGCCTTTTTTGATATTCACGGGAATTCCGAATTTTGCCACATGCCCGATGAAATCGGTCTGGCGACACAAAAAAGCCGGGATTTGAATCACATCCAGAACCCGGGCGGCTTTCTCCACATCACTTTTGTGATGCACATCCGACAAAACAGGTAATCCCATTTGCTGTTTGACCTTTTGAAGGATACGAAGACCCTCTTCAAGACCAGGGCCTCGGTACGATGTCAAAGAGGTCCGGTTCGCTTTATCGTAAGAGGCTTTAAAAATAACCGGTATCTGGAGTTCATCACCCATTTCCTTCAAAAAACCGGCGATTTCCAACACGCTGGATTCACTTTCAATGACGCAAGGTCCTGCTATCAAAAAAAATGGCCCCTCTGCTTCAATGGGCAAATTGCCCGTATTGATTTTTTTTTCCATATTCCTGATTCCAACAAACCTGAAAAGTAATGACTGAGGACAAATTATGCGGATGGTTTTGAGGCCCCGGCTGATTCCTTACAAAGACTGTATGATGACATTGTTATCTCAAGGTCCCTGGAAAGTCAAGATTCCCAAACGCGAAACAACTTTTTCTTGTCATGTGAGGCAAGAAGCCTTATCATGTTTTTTTGTGCTTTTTCCAGTCTCTGGGGGTGAAACTTCGCGTGACTGCTTATTTTAGGGGGGAGGTCAATTACATAATGGCGAAAAAAAAGGTTACCAAAACAATCGATGACATCAACAGGAAGATTAAAGAGGGAAAGGTTGTTGTGGTCACGGCCGATGAAATGGTCGGCATTGTCAAAAAAAATGGTGCTGAAAAGGCCGCGCAGGAAGTGGATGTGGTCACCACGGGAACCTTTTCGCCCATGTGCTCTTCCGGAGCCTTTATTAATTTTGGGCACACCAAACCCGGCATAAAAGCCGCCCGCACTTGGTTGAATGACGTCCCCGCATATGCGGGCCTGGCAGCTGTGGACTGTTATATCGGGGCCACGGAACCCAGAGAAGATGATCCATTGAACGGGGTTCACCCGGGACAATTCAAATACGGCGGCGGTCACGTGCTTCACGACCTGGTTGCGGGCAAGAAAGTGGAACTACGGGCCACCGCCTATGGTACCGATTGCTACCCCAAGACTCAGTTAAAGAAAAAGGTTACCCTTTCAGATCTTCCCTACGCCATGATGCTCAACCCCAGAAACGCTTATCAAAACTACAACTGCGCCATCAACTTCACCCAAAAAACCATCTATACCTATATGGGGGTTTTAAAGCCCAATGGGGGGAATGCCAATTACGCCACGGCCGGCGAACTCAGTCCCCTTTTTAATGACCCCTACTACCGAACCATCGGTCTGGGAACCCGGATTTTTCTTGGCGGGGCCCAAGGGTATGTGGTTGCACCGGGCACGCAGCATAATCCAAACGCTGAAAGACATGAAAACGGCGTCCCTTTAACCCCTTCCGGCACCCTCATGGTGAGTGGAAATATGAAAGAGATGGATCCCAGGTGGGTTGTGGGGGTCAGCATGCTGGGGTACGGCTGTTCCCTTGCTGTGGGACTGGGAATTCCCATCCCCATTCTGAATGCGGAAATGGCTGAATATACAGGCGTTTCAGATGAAAATATTTACACCCAGGTTATTGATTATGGTAATGATTATCCTAAGGGAGAAGGAAAAAGCCTGGCCCGGGTCAGCTATGCGGATCTAAAAAACGGTATGATTCGCGTTAACGGGCAGGACGTACCCGCAGTTCCCATTTCGTCCCACAAAAGATCCCTGGAAATTGCCAACATCCTCAAGGAGTGGGTGGAGAAAGGAGAGTTCCTGTTGACCCAACCCCTGGAAACGTTACCCGCTTAAGGGCTGAGAACCCTTGTCAAAACCCTTTCCAGATCATCCTTTTGATAGGGTTTGGGCATTGCTCCGCGAAACCCATACTTTCCGTAAGACATCAGAACCGGATCATTGAAATAACCGCATCGTCCATGACCAGGACCCTTCTGCCTCGTAGCCACCCACTGGCGACTGTTCGAAGGGTTTCTTTTTTGCCTCAGGCTGAAAATCAAATTATGGATTGATACATGTAAAGTTTTTGCGTAATATGGCTGGCATGGTATCCAAATTCATTGTTGGTTACGACAGGCTCATGACGATCCTGTAATGATTTTTTTTCACTCGAGTCATCCCGGCAACAGGACGTCATCTGATCGGTGAGGATACCGTTATCTTCAATTGGGTGTTCATTTCAAACCCGCCTTTTCCACCATCAACATCCCCCTCTTCATGCCGTCTGTTCAAGCCGAGCACCCTTCCATTTCTGATAAATCCGAGACAGCACGTTTTTCTTTACAGAGGACCCGGCGCCTCCCCCGAGGGTTTCGTTCAACAGGAGCAGGATGTCCACGTGGGGTGTAAGGGGGGATAAATGAAATTTTTCCTGCCCTTTTACGGCCTTGCGGTGAAGTACGCCTACCTGAACCCGGTATATAGCATCACCGAAACAGTTCCTTCCAGTCCTTATACCTGGGTGGATCAGTTCAAGGTGGTGACCCCGCAATGGGTGGCGGATTCAAGCGTCGTCACCAAAGACGATGTCACCTCGATGATATTTTCCCCCAACAGGCGGATCGGGAGCTCTATTCAGCCTGTAATGAATGGGGCAGCCTTAACTGGCGGGTCAATTTCGTGGACGACCTGGCACGAGCCCTTAAAGCCAATGCGGATCAGCCGGTCTATGCCTATCTGTTGCAATGGGACGGTCTGGACGGAACACCCTACCAGTTTACCTGGGGTGCGGCTCACGCCACGGACCTTCCGTTCTTCTTCGGCGCTAAAATGAGCCTGTTTTACGGAGCAGCCTTTTCGCCCGGCAACGACACGCCGGGACGTCAGGCGCTTTCCACCGGCATGATGCAGTATGTGGCAAATTTCGTCCGCACGGGTGATCCCAACAGTACCGATCTACCCCTGTGGGAGGAATGGTCCACAACACAAAGCGGACCCAAACGGATTCTGTGGGATGCCTCCGAAACCGCTCCCATTATCAGCATGGGGACCGAGGAGTACACATCCGCTGATGTGCAGACCCTGTTTCAAACCCTCTACATGAGCCTCCCCGAGGCCACCCGCAATATTATGTTCTGGTTCGACTTCTGGAAGGATTCATGATTCAGGACCCGGAACACAAATCTTTATTCCCTTCTTCCGGCAAACGCCTTCTGCCGGGGGAGGGGAATCTTTCAATTATTTTTCCTTCATGATTTTTATGATTCTAGGGTCCAGGCAGGAACGCATAAAAAAGTTCATGGGTTTCTGATCCTCTGTCTCGTAGAAATCGAGCATCAGCTGATTAAACTCCAACTGTCTCTTAGCGGAAACATTTATCGCAGGATATCCACTGTTTAACAGATGCCCGTTCATGATGAAGCGCCCCATGCGTTTATTGACGTCGTAAAAGAACTGATATCGAGCCATGGTCAGAAACAAGCTGATAGCCTGATCATAAATATCTTCCATTTCGAGCGACTTCTGCGCCATTTCAATGAAGAGTTCCGGTAATAATGATGCCTTGGGAGGCATGTAGTCAGTGCCGGCGATCGTAACCCCACCGGAACGAAAGCGCCCCCACTCCAACGCTTCTTCCTTGCCGGCGATGGTATGGAGGGCACAGGCCTTCTCAGGCGTAATCCCAAACGCATCCCGTTCCAGCCATTTAAAAAGCGTACGCCATGCGGCACCCTGGTTCAGTGCAATCTGTTGATCCGACAGTTTGTGTCCACCTACGGTTATGCCGTCCAATAGGGTCTGAATTTCCGGCAATGTGAAATTCAAACCTTCCAGATTGACCGCATCACAGACAAACTCCGCCAATTGCCGCTTCGCCAACATGATTGCTTTTGCTTGATTGGGTTTCATATCCCATTTTAGATCGACCATCTCTATCTCCACACGCGAATCTTAATCAATCAAGAAACCCACCGATTGACCTGTTTTTCCGAGCGATTTGATCACCCTTCCCTGCTTTTCCGCCGCAATCCACAGGCCCCTGGTATTTGTCCAGCCAGGCGAAAATCTCCTTCAACATGGGTGCGCGCGGGAGCGGCAGATGCCCGCAGTCATAGATGACATGCTTTTTGTGTTCGGGCGGTGTCCCCAGAAGCTCAAAGAGGGGTTTTTGATGGGTCTTGACCGGCATCACAAAATCATACTTTCCATTGAGCATCAGCACCGGAATATCAGTAAGACCGTGTACCAGCGCGTCGGGTTTCTTCCACGCCATGGGCATAAAGAAACCACCTGAAACAAGAATGAGCGTCTTGATCCGCTCCTCGTAAGGCGGTATTTTGGGGCCCTCTAGTCCCCCCCAGGATAAGCCTAAAAATGCGAGGCTCCGGGTATCAATATCTCTTCGGGTTTCCAGATAATCGATGGTTCTCCTGAGATCGTTCAACCGATCAAACCAGCGCTGGACCGCAGTCTTCTTTTTCCCGAAGGGTTTACCGCCGCCCCGTTCAAAACAATTTGAGTAGATGGGGCTGATAAACGTTCTTCCGTGCTTTGGGATCAAATCCCAGGGTTCCCAGAGAAAATTTCGTGAAAACTTAGGCTGGTACAGGGCATTGGCACCGGGCCAATAGATCACCGCTTTGTAGGGGGGCTTGCAACGGTCAGGCAGATCCAGATAAATGATCAATCGTTCGTTACCGTAGGTCGCATCGATGGTCACCGTCTCCCGGACCCAACCTTCGCCCCCTGACTTTCGGGATTCCACAACGGGATGAAGCGGCCCTTTTTTATAGTCTAACATGGGTTTCAGGGCTTCCAGTGATTCTTTGGAAAGAGGAGGGATGGTATGGGGATCATAAAATCGCAGGTCCGCCGGTTTTAAATGAGCCTCTGATGGGGGCGCATCCTCAGGGTATAAAGCGCAGCGAACGCCATTTCCTTCAGAGCGGTCCCAGGCTGACGGCACACAGCTGTCATTGATGAGATAGGCCGGGTCTTTCCAACAGCCCCCCAAGCAGTAACGGTTCTCTTCGTCGGCGTTCCAACACCATTCACGCACATTGCCGGCCATGTCCCCGGCGCCGCTGCTTCCGGTGCCCGGGTATCTTCCCACCGGGGCAACCGCCGTTCCTTCGATATTACTTTGAGGAATAAGCCACGGCGTCAAAGGGGTCACCTGGTCATTTCTGGTGAAAAGAGCCCGCGCCCAATGATAAATGGTGGGAAGTGTTTTGCCGCGAAATCGAGCGTAGGCCGCAGCCTCATACCAGCTGATGCCGGAAACCGGGTAGTTATCCCGTCCTTCCGGATAATTGCCCAGTTCCCATGTGGAGGGTCCCGGTCGACCCGTCCGGTCCACGAACGCCTTCATAGCTTCAGTCCAAGGAACCGCTTCCCCATCTTTTCTAAATTCCTCTTTCCAATATTTCGGATCGCCATATCCCCCTAGGCTCACGAATTCTCTGTAGGCCCGGTTGGTAACTTCTAATCGATCAATAAAGAAAGGGCCGTTCACAATAGCCTGCCTAAGCGGAATACCTTTTACAGCCACAAAAAACCGGCAGCCGTCCACCGGAACCATTCCTTCCGGAACCCGGTTCTTTTCGTAAAGATTAAACTGAAGTGCTTCGCTGATCCCTGTCCGCTTCTTAAATCCAGCACTTAGGGAATTCCGGGGCACCACCGGCCGCACCAGTTCCCTTTCCGCGTACCCTGTTTTTTGAATCCTGAAGCGGGTCATCCCAACTGGCACCACGGCATCTTTTATGGGTGTTGTCCCCAGTTCCACCCACGGCCTTTTCGCATCACTGTAGGGCCTGTAGGACACCCGGGCGCCAGCCGGCATGGTTTCAATATCGAACGTACTGGTGGCATCTTGGATATACTGCTCAAGGGAGGGATCATCAGGGATGACCTTTTCGGTCTCACAGGCCAGCCCATAGGCGGCCACATATTTTTCCTGCTCCAGCAGTTCCCGAATTTTCGGCAGATTTGTTTGGTATGCCTTTTTTTTGGCGGCTTCCGCCCTGCTCACTTTCTGGTAATACCACGCCGGCAGCGCCAACAGGGCCAAAATGACCGCCATTGCAAATCCGTATGCCAACCACCTTCTTTTCCGGTGCCCAAGGGAAGGAACATCGATTGTTCTGAGGGTGCTCAGAGGGAGCAAAACCCTGCGGCGTTCATCCAGGGTGGCGAGTCTCCGGGTTAACTCATAAGGGTTTGCCAGGCGTTTCTCAGGGGATGTTTCGACACATGCGGCGATATCTTCCCGCAGAACATCATCCTTCACCGCTGCTTTCCAGTCCGCATCAAGGGGACGAGACAGATCACCCACCACCACCTGGTAGAGCAGCACGCCCAGAGCGTACACATCCGAGCGCGGCGACGAGGAACGGCCTTCCTGCAATTCCGGCGCCGTGTACAGCATGGCGTTGCTGCCGAGCGCTGAAACGCTGCCCATCAGTATTTGGGAAACATGCTGATCCAGCCCATAACCCCCCGCATCCACATCCGACATTTCAAGGGGTTCCAAACGACCCGGATCCTTCCAGCCGGGAGCCTCATTTCCTTCGGGTTTTGCCGGTGCATGAACAAACCCGGGGGCCGCAGCCAGACGGGCGATCAGTTCAAGGCGGGTCTTCAGAGGGATATTCTCGATTTCTCCTGGTTTTTTCAGCAATTCTTTAAGGGTGAGGGCGGCATCCAGTTCCAGCTCAGGGATAAGCGCCTCAATTTCTTCACTGTCGGCCCCTTTCAATTCCTGCGAATCAGGTTGCAAAGACCCGATAAACCGATCCCAGGCGCTTCCCTCATGCGTATCCCCCTGGTTCCCATAAACAATATTAATATGCTTCGGTTCAATCCCCGCTTTTTCCCATGAGAACCGAAGCCTCACGTTTTCGCCACTTCCCGTATGTTCAAAGAGATTGGCCCAGGCATCCTGGGTCTTTCGGTCAAACCGATAGACCAGAGCAGACGATTCATCATAGGCCTTTTTGCGGCCGACCACTTTAAAAAGCGGGGCGTTTTCCATGTCCGGAAGCGCACTCTTCCATTTCCTGTAAATGCGCGGCAGCAACTTTTTCTTTTCTGAAGATCCGGCCATCCCTCCCACCGTTTCATTGAGAAGGGTCAGAATCTGCGCATGATCTTCCAGCGGGACTGATCCAGGCCTGTTGTTTTGTCGCATCTGTTGGACCACCAGCGCAATCACAGACAGATAAAACCTGCGGGAAGGCGTATCGAAATGAGAGGTCAGTGGTGATTGTTCCTGAAGGGTCAGGTGGAGCTTGAACTGGTCCAGGTCAATCTCAAGGGTTGAATCTTTTGTGTTAACCATGTTTCTCCTGCCCATAAAGGTTATAGAAGGACTTATTAATGGTTTTTAACAAAATAGCGAAAACATGACGGTTTTGAGCGAGCCCTAAGCTCCCATTGATCATCTTTTCAGTCAGAAAAAACCGAGATGGATTTTTATAGCCTCTTCGATCTTTTGAATATAATGTTCCTGCAACATGCCGATAAATTTAATCAGTCTACCTTTATCAAGGGTTCTAATCTGATCGGCCTTGACCTTGGAGTTTTTTGGGAGATTCCCCTCTCCTTCAGCCAGGAATACTTCAAAGGGATAGATCCTGTTAAGATTTTGGGAAGTGATCGGCAGGATGGTAACCGTACCGGAGAATGTGTTGTTCTTATCATTTGAAACCACCACTACGGGCCTTGTTTTTGATATTTCATGACCCATAGCCGGATCCAGAGCGGCAAGATAACACCCCCATCTCCTAATATTCATCCCAGCCCTCCAAATCCGCCATTTCAAATTCCCTGGAAAGCGCAAGGGATTCCTTCCTGGAGACCCGGTAGCCTTCTTCCAAGTCTTTTGCCAGTTTCGCTTTCCGTGTTCGCTCGATCCGTTCTACAATAGCCTCCGCAATAAAAAGGCTGCGTTTTCTCGGCTCGGCCAGGAGATTCAGGGATTCTGCGACCTCTCTTGGAAGCGTAATATTCAATCGAACAACATCCGCAGGCATTATCTACCCCCCCCTCTAATGGGTTTTTATATACGGAGAATTATACACATAAATGGTCGTGGGTCAAGAAGCTTTCGCAAGCATGGAAGTGACGTCGAAAGATCCTTGGCAGGGGGATGGTTTCGTTGTCGGAAAATGGGTAGTTGCTCAAAAAATGAGGTTTCGCCGGATCAACCATTTCGAAAAAGGAAAAAGCGGGGAAAGGCACATCGCCCCTTCCCCGCTTCTCTTTTTCAAACCGTAAAACGCTTCACCACGGTCAATTCAAAACCTCAAAGGAGAATCACTTTCCAGGCAGCGTATAGGTTGCCGTGACCTCCACAAGGGCGTCTCCCTTGCTTTCCCCGGCGAAGGGCTTGAGCATCTTAAACTTAAAGATATTCTTTCCCTGAACGCCCTTGAACCGCCCCGTTCCAGCAATATATTTCCCCGTTCCATGCCCGGTGGGAAGTTTACCTTTTTTGGGCTTTATCGTGATCCCCTCTACTTTTACCAGCGCCGTAGATCCATCTTTAAAGATAAGCTGAGAATATCCCTGAAAAGTCCCCACTCCCCGAACCATATCAAAGGTACACCTGAGAACTTGCTTGCCCGTCTCGCCGTCCTCATATTTCACATCGCCTTGGCGCTCATAAAAACCGATGACCCGTCCCGGTGAATCCGGGATGGGTATGGCCTGCATCTTGCTAATCCAGTTATTGATTTTCAAATTCCGGGTTACCTCACCCGCCTGCACGACGGAGGTCAACACCCACGCTGAAATGATGAGGGCCATGAAGCACAATCCCCATCGATTGAGAATACCCCTGCCGCTGTTTTTTCTACCTGTAATGCTCATGTCAGTTTCTCCTTATTCCATTTTCAAATGTAGTTCAGCAAAATCCTGCACCGCATAATCCAATTTCCTTTTTCATCACCTCCCCTTCTCTTATGAGTTCTCAAAAAACCCGACCATACCCACAGGACGGTTCTGTTGACGGTTCTGACCGTCAACATTTTTTTGTTTCCCAAAAAAATCCGAAAAGAACACTTTTGAGATGATGGAACATTGGAAAGGAAAGGGTTAAAATCAGGAGGGTGAGGCAGCCGCTGCTGGCGATGTCTTGTCTGGGAGTCCTGCCTTGCGCAGGGCTTCGAATATGGCCTCAAGTTGTTTTGGATCTTTATAAAAATTAATTTTTCGCACCAATCCCAATGAATAGCCGGGATTCAGTTTGATGGTTTCCGCCAGATGAAATCGTGCTTTTTCATCCTGTCCCATCATTGAATAGGTGATCGCCAGATGAGAATGGGCCAGCCACAGGGGAAATTCACCTTTGCGCGCACGCACCAGCACGTGTTTAAAGAGGCGAATTGCGTCCTGATGGCGCCCGGCAGTGCTGTAACTTCTGCCCAGTTTGACCGCGTACCAGGCTGGGTACTTGGGACAAAGCCTTAAAGCCTGCTCTCCCATGGCGATCGCCCCCTCGGGATTTCCCGCATAATACAGTGTCTGTGCAAAAAGCACGTGGCTCAAGGCACTGTTGGGGCCGAGTTCGATGGATTTCTGCCCCTCGAAAACGGCTTTGTCATATTGCCTCTGTATCAGATAAATGGAGCCCAATAGGGCCGGCACATCGGGCAGGGTCTCATCAATGGACCGCGCCTTTTCCGTAAATTGAAATGCTTTTTTAAAAGACTCACCGGGGTTTACTCTATTAAACGCAAACCTCACATCGATGAAATGGGTCGCTCCCAGCATCATCCAGGCAAAAGCACAATCAGGATCCATCTGAACAGCATTTTCGAAAAACGCCCGCGCATTTTCATTATTCGCCTTGGTGTAAGTCTCAAACATGCCGATGCCTTTGGCGATTTCACCCCAGGCTTCAAAGTTGGTGGTGACATACCATTTACGGACCTGTTCACCGTGCGTCAGTTTTATTTGAAGCGCCACCGCAATTTCACGGGTGATTTCATCCAACATCTGAAAAAAATCCGACATATTCCCATCGAATTTCTCCGCCCAGAGATGATATCCACTGATGGCATCAATCAACTGGGCCGTAACCCTGATCTTATCGCCGGACTTCATAACACTGCCCTCCAGCACATAGCGGATGCCCAGATCCTCGGCAACCTGCTGCACTTTCACGGCTTTGTTTTTGTAGGTAAAGGTTGAATTTCTGGCGATCACAAAGATTTCCCCGATTCTCGAAAGGGCAGAGATAATGTTTTCGCTGATGCCATCGGCAATATAATCCTGGTTCGGATCCCCGCTCATGTTGGTGAAGGGGAGCACGGCAATGGAGGGTTTTTCCTGCACCGGGGCTGAAGCGATTTGTACAGGTTTGGCGCTGGTGATCCCGGAGGGTTCCATCAGGGATTTCAAACCGAAGAAAAGAGATATCAAGGCCATCAAGATGAGAAGTGACGGCAGCGCCATATTCCACAGCCCGCCTTTTTGCGGCTTTTTCTCCCGATGGGTCTTCTCAGGGTCGGATGAGAGGGCTTCAGGCTCGGGGGGCTTGCCAATCGTCTGTTCAGGTTCCGGTTGTGTTTTTCTTTTCAGGCTTTCCATGAATCGATCCCAGGGGGCTTCCCCTTCCAGTTCTTCCGACCCGTAAATAAGGGTTACATCGTCCAGCGTCATCCCCAACCGGTCAATGCACAGACGCAGGCTGACGGTCTCCCGGCTCCCCTGGTAAGCAAACAGGTTGGCCCAGACGTCCTTGGTGTTATCACCAAAAGCATACGATTTTTCGGCTGCGCCATTGTATTCTTTTTTTCGACCCGCCACCCTGAATAGCGGTGCTGATTCCAGGTCCGAAAGCGCATCCTTCCATTTCCGGTAAATCCGGGGCAGCAAATTTTTCATTTCCGAGGACCCGACAGATCCCCCAACGGTCTCATTTAGAATCGCCAGGACGTCCGCATGGCTTTCAAGGGGCACGAATGAAACCTTGCCTGCCTTTTTCATCCGGTCCAGCACAAGGGCCATCACCGACAGATAAAATCTGCGCGAGGGTGTGTCAAATTGGAGGCTTAAGGCCTGTTGGCCGGGAAGGTCGAGGCGCAGATTGAATTGTTCCAGATCCACCTGGAGAGACGCTTTTTTTCTGTCCACCATAGCCTTGTCGCTACATTGCTGGGCTTAAAAGGATTATTTCTTGCTTTCAGATACAAATGACGGAAGTTAACGGTTTGAACCGTCAACCTTTTCCGGGCGACTGTAGCACAACATCATATTTTCCGGAAGGTTTTTTGTCCGCTTGGTTTCGCCCTGCGACAGGTAAAACGAACTCAAGGAGAGGAATCCAATCCAAGTAGGAGAGAACATCCTCGACCTCTTTGTTCAGGACATCTGCCCTCCGATTGAGAATTTCAATGTCTTGAAGATCACGCCTGGGCTTTTCCCCTGCCGCCAGGAACTCCCGGATCGCCTGCTCAATAAGAATGGATCGATTGCCGTATCGGCTGGATAGCTTATCGACTTCCTTCAATGTCTCTTCCGAGAGGGTAATGGATGTTTTTATCTTCATATGGATTTTTGCTCCTTTTGGAAACAAAAACGGCAATAGGGTGCAATACCTTCAATACTCCAAATGGAATACCAAAGTAGTATGAGGTGAGCGACCTGTCAAGAGGTACGTCGGCAGATCTCATTATGAACTCAATTCCCACTTATCATCCAGAGTTTTCCATATACATCCGTCCCTTATTCAATCATACAATTCTCATCTCTTTTTGCTATGCAAGTGGTGATTTATCAGTTACAATCCGCCTGCCTTCCGGGTATTTTTTTCCTCGGAAAAATATTTTTTACGGGAGCTGCCAATGCCAACCGAATCCCCAGGCTCAAAAGTTCTCACTCTTGTTTTCACCGATCTCAAAGGATCTACTTCCCTGAAAGCGGAAAAAGGGGATGATGTAGCCGGCGTGCTCATTGCCCGTCACCGTGAACACGTGAAACGGGTGGCCCTGACCGACGGCGGCCGCATTATAGACTGGGCAGGCGATGGGTGTTTTCTCATCTTTGAAACCCCCAGCGCGGCGGTGCTGTTTGCGCTCCACCTTCAGCAAACCCACCAGAAACCCCTGTTTGACCTCATCGGAACCCCGCCCGAGCACAAGCGGCATATTATTTATGAAGCCGGACATGTTCCCCTGCCCAGAGCGCAGATGTTAAAAGATATCATGATGTGGTTAGATAAATACCAGGGGCAGGTCAACACCAAAGGGTCGTCTGGAACACCAAAGACAACCGAATGATGATGGATATCTTGATATTTTTGAACAAAAGGGTAGAATCAAACCGTTGCTCAATACCAGTGAGAGGATAGAATATGGAAAACTTCAGCATACAATCAGTTGGAAATCGAGCGGTCATAACGGTCGATCTTTCGTTCATGAATATTGAATCATTGAATCGGTTTTTTGAACGGCTCAGAGCTGAACAACTGATTCAAAAAGCCAATTTCAGTGATGAACTCGCAGAAATCGGGGCTGAAATAAAGGAAAACTGGTGGCAAAAAAACCGGGAAGCCTATCTGGAAGGGATAGACGATGCGGATCGTGATTGATACCAGCATGATCTTTTCTCTACTGCTGGGAAAAAACGTTCAGATGCGCGAAACCTTTTTTGACCCGGCACATCTTTTCTTCGCACCAAACTACATCCTGGGCGAACTTTTTGAGAAGAAAGAAAGAATCATGAAATACTCCGCTTTGTCGGAACCGGAGATCTATGAACTGTTTCACCGTATTCTAGGAAATATCCAATTCATCGCTGAAGATTTTGTTGCCCGGGTTCACAGATCCCAGGCATTTGGTCTATGCAAAGATGTTGACGGAAATGACACTCCGTTTATTGCTTTGTCCTTACAGTTAAACACCGTATTTTGGACGGGAGATAAGCGGCTCAAAGAACATTTGAAGAAAAAAGGGTTCCATTTATTTTTCGAGCCGGGTTGAGATTCAAAAAAACCCTGCATTTCATTGCTGAAATGAGATATTTTGACGGTTTGAACCGTCAAAATATGGTCAACGCCTGTAATGTAAAGTGATTTTCGTGAAAATTTCCCTCTCCCGGCTAGAATGAACAAATAGCGGAGATTCAACGCCTTCCAAAGTCCTTACCCTTGTCTTCACTGATCTCAAAGGATCCACGTCCCTCAAAGCGGAAAAAGGGGATGATGTAGCCGGCGTGCTCATCGCCCGACACCGCGAACATGTGAAACGGCTGGCCGTGACCGACGGCGGCCGCATTATCGACTGGGCAGGGGACGGATGTTTTCTCATCTTTGAAACCCCCAGCGCGGCGGTGCTGTTTGCGCTCCACCTTCAGCAAACCCACCAGAGAGAAAGCGACCTGCCCCAGGTGTACGCTGGCATCAACATGGGCGAGGTGATGGAACGTGAAGGCCCCGACGGCAAGGACAGTCCCCCCCCGGGTGGAAGGCTGGCCGTGGACACGGCGGCCCGCATTCAGTCCCTGGCCCTACCCGGTCAGATCCTCATGTCAAATGCCGTATTCAACAGCGCCAGACAGAGGTTGAGCGGTTCTCAGTTTGATGCCCCGATCTGATGGGAGGCTCACGGCGCTTATCTTTTCAAGGACTTCGATGATTTTATCCTGTACACTCGGAAGTCTTTGACAAGGTCACTGTGCTCAGCGATCAAATCAAGCATTTTCCAATTCCCGTGTCTGCGTTTGAAGTCTTTTCAGAGCCTCCTCGGCAAACCGCCAATCCAGAAAGTCATCCTCTACGCTGAAATCCTCCTGATTATTCTTGCTGTTGATTCTTTCCTGAAACGCGTTGAAGTCAATACCATACTTGACTTTAAAACGTCTGGTTTCGGCCTCGTATTTCTCCATTCTGGCCATCAACATAAGGAGGGTCTGGTTCTTGACAAAAGATTTTAAGTCCCTGAAACCAAGCTGCGTAACAATTGACTCCGATCTGGCAACAAATTCTCTATCCAATGAAGTATCCATCTTCTGAATCCCCTATTCGTAATGTTGTGTTACATTGAAGGTCAGGATATACAGCACACCCTTTTTGAAATATTCCAGGAATGATCATATTTGTCAAAGACCTTTTTATCCTTCCGAACGAATTTGGACATTTCCAAAAAAATATTCCAATTTTCCATAATTTCTCAAAAACCTTCCGGGGTCACAATCGATCTCAAAGATTGACAAAACACCCATCCATGTGTATTCTCGGACACCAAAGGAGGTGTATCATGCGAACCAATATTGTTCTGGATGACGCGCTGGTGGAAGAGGCAATGATTTTGAGTGGTGCCAAAACCAAAAAAGAATTGGTGTCAAAAGCATTGCAGGAGTTCATTACCACCCGTAAAAGATTGAATTTGCTCGATCTGGACGGAAAAATCGATTTTTCGGAAAACTATAACCACAAGCGTTTGCGGGAGGGAAAATGATCCTCGTTGATACTTCCGTCTTGATTGATATTTTCAAAGGCGTGTCCAACGGTCCGGCAAATCGCATGCGTAAAGTGCTGACCCACGACATCCCATTCGGCATCACATCCGTCATCTACCAGGAAGTACTGCAAGGCGCAAAATCCGAAAAAGAATTTTCACTCTTAAGGGATTATCTTTCATGTCAGAGATTCTTTCATCCGCGGGATCTCGTAAAAACCAATGAAGACGCGGCGCGTATTTATTTTCGCTGCCGAAAAAAAGGCGTTACCATCCGCAGCACCATAGACTGTCTCATTGCTCAAATCGCCCTGGAACAGGATCTTTTGCTCCTCCATCATGACAAAGATTTTGATGCCATGGCATCGATTATCAAGTTGCGCCTTTACAACCGTTAAGAGAATTGTTTAGAAAAAATCCTCCGATCCATATCATCTCAAAATGCCGGCCTTTTTCAGAATCTGTTCCAAGGCCTCTCTCTGGCTATTATCCAGGGAACGCAAGGGGGAACGTACCGGGCCACCGTACATGCCCATCAAATCCAGGGCCTCCTTGAGCCCGGCGATACCGAAACCGGTGGTGACGGCCGCATTGGCGGGGATGAGCCTGAGCTGGATTTCTCGGGCCTTTGCCATCTCACCTTTGGCAAAATCGTCCACGATTTTCTGCAGATCGTAAGGGGCCACGGCGGCCAGGGCCATGACACCGCCCACGGCACCCATCGACAGGGCCGGGAGAAGGAAACTCCCCGATCCCGCCAGGACCTGGAAATGGTCCGCCGCGTGATCCACCACCTGCCCCATTTTCACCACATTGCCCGAACTCTCCTTGAGCCCGATAATATTGGGGTGATCCGCCAGTTCCATGATGGTTCGAGCTTCCAGATCGACACCGGTGAATCCGGGCACATTGTATAAAATGATGGGGATGGGGGATCGGTCTCCCAGAAAGGTATAATGAACGCACAGGGCTGTGTGGTCCATCCTGGGTTTATAGTAGTGAGGCGTCACAATCATTGCTGCATGGGCGCCTGCGGCTGCCGCCTTTTCCGTGAGTTCCAGGGTCTCCGTGGTGGACTCGCAGCCGGTCCCTGCAATAAACAGACGGTCGGAAAAAATGGCTTTTCCCGCAGTCCGCCAGGTCTCCACCTTTTCTTCTGTTTTGAGCAGAACCGATTCACCGTTGGACCCCAGTACGGCAAATCCTTTTAACGGGGTTTTCTGCCATTTCTCGAGGTTGGCGGTTAGATGATCATGATCCACCCTTCCGTGACGGTCAAAGGGCGTGGGGATGGGGGGGAAACACCCTTCCAGAGAAATCTTTACAGTCATTTCAGTTACCTCCTTTGAAATCGGTATTTTCGCAACTGGCTTTCATAATAGTCCCTGTTTTGATCAGCCCCCTTGATGGCTTCCTGAATAACTTGAATGGCTTCATCCGTCAAACCGTTTTGATAGCAGGCCTCGGCCAGGGTGTCCAAAAATTGTGGGGAAGGCTGGAGGGCCACTGCTTTCCGGGCCAGAGACAGGGCTCGGGCCTTATTCCGCAAAAGCGGATTTGTTGCCGTCAGCATCATCCAGGCCAGGTTGTTCAATGCCACCGCCTGCCCGGGGTTCCATTGGATGACCTGATCGTAGAGGCCCATGGTTTCCGCCTCTTTCCCCATGCGCTGGTAAACCATGGCCAGGTTCAGGGCCAGGCTTATATTTTGTGGATGCGCCTCCAGTTTGCGGGTAAGTTCTTTACCCATCAGATCGTATGCCATATGGGACTTAATATCACCGAAATTCAAGTAGTAACCTGAAATTCCGATGCCTACCAGGTAAACCAGGAAGGAGAGAAGCACAAAACGGTTCTGCTTCCCGGCCAATCGGGGTACTTCCAGGGTTTTCAAAAGGCAGGCGACCCGTTGCCCGATGCTGAAATGATGCCAGTTGGGTATATCACGGGATTTCCCGCTCAAATAGGAAATTTTCTCCAGAGCATTGACGATGAATGCAGGTGTTCCCATGACCGTTGCGGCGTAAAGATCAGCCTGGCGTTCAAAATGGCGCATGAAAAACCCCATGATGTAACGGAAATAAATTAAGAGGGTCAACAGCATGGGAATCGCAACCGACAGATAGAAAAGCGTCATGGACCGGGCATCGTCCTGGCTGATGACATCCGCCAGAGGAGACCACACATATGCCAGATAGATATAAACATCCGACAATCCGAATGAAATCACCATAAATCCCACAAAGAAAAGGACGTAAAAGAGCAAATGGAAATACCTGGCATGGCCCATCTCATGGGCCAGAACGGATTCCAGCTCTTCCATGGAAAGCGCGGACATGAGCGCATCGGTCACCAATATATAACGATATCGGGGAACAATCCCCATAATGCCCGCTGTCATCATTCGCCCCTCAAAAATGGGCCAGTTAAGCAAACTGCGGTAGCGAAAACCCTTTTCTTTCAGGAAATTCGCCAGACTTCTCCCCTTTTCTGATGACTCCAGGGGTTTACACCCCCACCAGTATTGTATGAATTTCGGCATGACCACCACCAGAAGGGACAAAAAGACGGCAAAAAACAGTATCTGCCCGTAGAGGCTGTTCAAAAAGGCGCTGGAAGAGGCCCATGGCGTGAGCGAAAGCAGGTCATAGGCAAGTGTCAGGGCGAACCATGGAAACAGGACGGGAAGATTGAACCGAAGGTTGCTCAGCACAAAGCTGCGTCTTGTAACATGCACGCGAAACAGCACCCGGTACGTGGGGTAGGCAAAATACCAGATGGTACAGAGATAAAAGAGAAACAACACAATGGCAAAAAGGCCCTGCAACACGGAGAAAGACGCAAGACCGGGAACCGCCAGAAGCCACTGTTTGAGGCTGAAAAAATAGACGGCAACGGCAAACAGCAATATGGCCAGAATGGAAAGCCGTAAATTCAGCCGCTCGTATCGTTCCGCCAATGCACCTTCGGCGGGCCGGCCGGACGCAAGCAGCCGGTAGAGATAATGAAAGCGCCGGCGGCAGTAACCGGCAAAAACCACCCAGCAAAGCAGGAGTCCGGCGGTGGAATAAAGCAGCGAATCATCGGGGGAGGGTTCGGAATAACTGACGTTAAAAATCAGCAGAACAACGATGAAATAAATGATATTATTGAACAATACTTACCCCACATTCAGCTGCGTTCCTCTTTGATGAATTCCAGAATGCCCCCATCGGGAGAAAGTGACGGGTCCCCCCGCAGGATTATCTCCAGACCATGGCGTGATTCCATCTGAGCCAGGTCTTTTCGCTTCCGGTTTTGCAGATAATCAACCACCTCCCCGGAAAGCACTCCCTTTACCTGCAAAATCCCTTTTTTGCTCAATCCCATGCGAATACGACGCAAAAATGAAATGGCGGCGGTTTCAACGGACGGCACAATCCCGCGGCCATTGCAGTACTCACAGGTTCGATAACTCACCGATTCGATGGAAGGCCGAAGGCGCTGCCGCGACAATTCAAGAAGACCGAATTTGGAAATATTGGAAACGCTGATCTTGGCCCGATCTTCTTTGGCCTTATCCCGCACCACTTTTTCCACTTCCCGAATATGCTTTTTCTCCCGCATGTCGATAAAATCAATCACCACCAATCCGCCCATATCCCGCATGCGAAGTTGACGGGCAATCTCTTCAGCGGCTTCGATATTGGTTTTGAAAGCCGTATTCTCCACTTGCTTGCCCGTTCGCCACCGACCCGAGTTTACGTCGATTGCCACCAACGCTTCAGTGGGATCAATCACGATAGAACCACCGGATTTTAACGGCACCCGATTGCGATAGATGGTCTCAATCTGCTTTTCGATTTCGTATTGGGCAAAGATGGGGCGTTTCTCTTTATAAAGTTTAACCCGGCCCTGGTGCCTGGGAGAGATGATCTTCATATAGTCTTTCACCTTGATCAGGGTCTCTTTATCATCAACAAGAACCTCGGCAATTTCACCGGTGAAATAATCCCTTAACGTTCGAAGGCAAACATCCTGCTCTTTATGGACCAGGGTCAAAGGCAATGCCTCCTGGACGTTTTTCTTGATGTTTTTCCACATTCTGAGCAGCCGGTTGAGATCGCTTGAAAGTTCTCGCTTGCTCTGTTTCAGGGCCGCGGTCCTCACAATATATCCGACACCTTCGGGAAGCTTGAACTGGCTCATGATAGCCTTGAGGCGCTGACGTTCTTCTTCTTCTTCGATTTTCTTCGAAATGCCCCCCTTGCTCCCGGGCATCAACACCAGATGACGGCTGGCCAGAGAAAGATAGGTGGTCAACTGTGCACCCTTGTGCCCCTGCATCTCCTTGGTTATCTGGACCAGAAGTTCCTGCCCCTTTTTCAGAATATTTTCGATCCGGGGCATCGACACCTCTTTTTTAGCGTCGGGGTCCGTGGCATAATATTCCGGATGAATGTCCGTAACGGATAAAAAACCATTCTTTTCACTTCCAAAATTAACAAAACACGCCTGCAAACTCGGCTCGATTCTCTCCACAACCCCTTTGTAGATATTGCCGGTCTTCTGTTCCGTGGCAGCGGTTTCGATGTAAAACCCATCCAGCCGCCCCTCTTTGATCACGGCGATCCGGAATTCCTCCGATTCGACGGCATTGATCAACATCTTTGATGCAAGTCCCAACGATTTTCTCCTTGCTTTAGTTTTTCCTGTTCCCGTTTTAACCAGCCCGGCGCCAACCTTTTGACCGTCGGTTTTTGTGGGCACCGCTGCTTCTGCTTTTGTTTTTGTGTCATTTGACTTCCGAAATCCAAATCTCATTTGGTAACATGCCTTCCATAATGTTTAAAATGCTGATCAGCCTGGTACATGAAGGTTCGAACAGCGGATTCTCGACCCGGCTGGGTGCTGGAATCATATGGGGTGTCCAGATAGGGAATCCCGAGTTTGTTCATGAGGGGCCGCACGATGGCGCTGGTGGTGATGCTCGGCATACAGGTAAACGGGTAAACATTCACCAAACCATTATACCCTTCACGAACATATTCCATCATACCCGCAATGCTCAAACAAGCCTCCGTTCCCAGATCAAAACTATACAAATCGTGTTCTTTGATCACATCCTCCAAATGGCTTACCTTGTGGTCCTTTGCCAGATCGATCAGCTCCGACGCCCTTTTATAAATCTGTCTTTGTCGGTATTCTTGATAAAAAAGATCGCCACCATAGGTGAAAAGGTCTTTCAAATGATCTTTCAACCGGCCGAATTTCAATTGTTTCAGGCTGAAACGAAGCGCTGTCTTGGCCGACCTGTAATGTTCATAGCTGGTAAAATTGATCCACTCCGATACGGATGCGTTGACCACCTCCGCCCCATACTTTTCCAGCATGCGGATCACATCCTGGTTGGCTTTTACATGGGTCCGCAAATAGATTTCTCCCACCATGCCGATCAACGGTTTCGGGGGAATCTCCGGGTCCATGACCTCTTTGACCTCCTTAATAACAACTTCCAGGCGCGCCAATATCTGATCAAACAGCAACCTCTCTCCGAAACGCTCAAAAGCATCCGACATATACTCAAGGCATTTTTCAATCACCAGGTCCGCCAACCCGGGTTCTTTCTCATAGGGTCTGACCCGCCACAAAAGCCGATCCAGGACGTCCCCCACAACCAGGGCCACGTAGGACGACTTCCGAAGACCGGTCACCCGTTCCTCCTCGATGATCCCGGAGAGAGAATACCCGTCCGCGGTGGTCAGTGCACCGATCCTGAGCCCACTGAATTCCGGAAAGGAATCCAGTACAATCCGTTGGTATTTGTTGTACATACCAAAACGGCACGGGCCATCCGCTTCCGGCAGGAAATAGACATAGGCATCAGAATCAAATTCCGCTCCCAGACGAGCCGTTTCCTGCTTCATGAAGTGGAGGATATCCCCCATAGTAATCTGGCAGGGAAAGCACTCTTTTCCAGAAGTATGGGCCAATCCCAGATCCATCCCCTGAAAGGTCTCAAGGATCTTTGCCCGTATGCCGAAGCTCCTGAAACTGGCCGCCAGTAGATGGCTACCCAGCCGATTCATTTCCGGAATCAGGCAGGTTCGTTCCCTGAGGCTGAACCGTCCCACCTTGTTGCTGAAAGACTCAAAATTGATGACGTTGCTGCTTTCCATGGTTAATTGGCCAGTTTTCGTGGTTCTTCAGCTTCCAATTGCGCTTTTTGAATACTATTGTCAATAACGTTTTTATATGCCTCCAGCCGAGTCATAACACCGGCAACGGCACTGTGCTCATCCAGTTCCAGAATCATATAGGGCTTATCCCCCATAATATGCCGGAAAAAATGTTCCAGGAATGAATCCGCACCACACCCGAAGTTGGTCAAATGGAGACCGAAAAAATCCGGGTTTGAAGCCACAATCTTAGACGTCCTCAGAATTTTCGCACCCATTCCCCAGTACATGGACGGAAAATCAGACAAATCCACCGAAGAGACATCCATAAAATCCATGGGCACGGCTTTAACACCGATTTTTGCCAGATGATGCCCCAGTCTCAGGTTCAACCGTTCATCATAGAGATTGTAGGGTCTTCCGGTCACAACCACCAGCGGTTCACCGAGCAAGCGTACTGTCTCTTATACACATCTGACGC
>FLOH01000646.1_pt1 | contig 67343 bp, 56 predicted proteins | sample 756751 | NCBI WGS metagenome assembly FLOH01 (sample SAMEA4026879, study PRJEB14308) | marine metagenome | biome: coastal water; material: water | depth 74 m
TACGCTTGCATCCTATCGCTCGGCCCTTGATCTCAAAGCCGCCGGTGCCGACGTCGCCTGTGTCGTTGATATCCGGAGCGAACCCAAAGGCGAGCTGGTGACACGAGCCATCGAAGCCGGCATAGACGTCATTGATCATTCCGCAATCACGGCGGTACTCGGTACCAAACGCGTACGCGGGGTTGAGATCATGAAGCTGACGGCAGACGGCGGCGCCGTCACCGGAATGGCGCGTACTGTAACCTGTGACACTGTTGGCTCAAGCGGCGGCTGGAATCCTGTTGTTCACCTTCACAGTCATTCCGCCGGCAGGAATGTCTGGCGCGACGCCGATGGTGTTTTCGTTCCCGGCGATACCCTGCAGGCTGAACACACCTGTGGTGCCGCCAATGGCGGTTTCTCGTTGCAAAACGCCCTGAACGAAGGCGAATTCGCCGGCATCGAAGCCGCATCGCTGCTCGGCAAAACCACAACGAACAAGCCCGCCGTTCCCGAAGCAACGTCCGATGTCGTCGAACAGCCATGGCAGTTGCTTTGGTATATTCCGACCACCAAACCGGCCGGCGAACGGGGCAAGCATTTCCTTGATCAGCAAAACGACGTGACTGTCGCCGATGTGCAGCTGGCGGCCCGCGAAGGCTATCGCTCGGTCGAACATGCCAAGCGATATACGACCCTCGGCATGGCCACCGATCAGGGCAAGACCGGCAACATTCCGGGCCATGCGATCCTTGCCGCAGCGCTCGGACAGACGATCCCGGAAACGGGTACGACAACCTTCCGCCCGCCCTATTCCCCGGTGACCATGGGGGCACTGGCCGGACGCTATGTCGGTGAATTTTTTGATCCGATTCGTCGCACACCGATGCACGACTGGCACGAAAAGGCCGGTTGTCTGTGGGAAGATGTCGGACAGTGGAAACGACCCTGGTATTACCCGAAGCACGGCGAATGCATGCATGAAGCGGTCAGTCGCGAATGTCTGGCTGTCCGTCATCAACTCGGCATGCTGGATGCGACGACACTGGGCAAGATCGACATTCAGGGCCCCGATGCCGCTGAATTCCTCAACCGTGTCTATACCAATGCCTGGTTGAAGCTCGAACCCGGCAAGTGCCGCTACGGTCTGATGCTCGGCGAAGACGGCATGATCATGGATGACGGCGTCACCTCCTGCCTCGGCGAGAATCATTACCTGATGACGACAACATCGGGCGGTGCGGCGCGTGTGCTGGCGTGGCTTGAAGAATGGCTGCAGACCGAATGGCCCGAGCTTAAGGTCTATCTGACTTCAGTCACCGAACAGTATGCAACCCTGCAATTGGCAGGCCCGAACGCCCGTGCGCTACTGCAATCCTTTACCGCCGATATCGATCTTTCCGTAGAAGCCTTTCCGTTCATGAGCTGGCGTGAAGGGACCGTTGGCGGCATCCCGGCCAGAGTATTCCGGATCAGTTTTACCGGCGAACTTTCGTACGAGATCAATGTGCCGGCTGCGACCGGTTTGTCGCTGTGGTCCGATCTGATGATCGCCGGTGAAAAGTACGGCATCACGCCGTTCGGTACCGAAACCATGCACATCCTGCGTGCAGAAAAAGGCTTCATCATCGTCGGCCAGGAAACCGACGGCACGGTCACGCCGTACGACCTCGGCATGGACTGGATCGTGTCCCAAAAGAAACCGGACTTTATCGGCAAACGCTCGCTGGCGCGCGCTGACATGGTGCGGGCTGATCGCAAACAACTGGTTGGCTTGAGAACCACGGACCCGGCAGAGGTTCTGCCCGAAGGCGGCCAGATCGTCGCCGAAACCCGTCCCGCACCGCCGATGGCCATGATCGGACACGTGACATCGAGCTATTATTCCTCAGCGCTGGGCCACTCCATCGCCATGGCGCTGGTAAAAGGCGGCCGGGGACGTATCGGCGAGACGGTTTATGTGCCGCTTGAAAACAGAACGATCAGCTGTGAAATCGTTGAACCGGTCTTTTATGACAAGCAAGGGAGCCGCATGAATGGTTGATGCCTATCGTCTGAGAAGCCCCCTTGCCCACCTCGCACTTGAGGCCCGCGCCGGGATTGATGCGGATATTTCCGGCACCGGCATTACGATCAGCGAAATCCCCCATCAGGGCCTGATCAATCTGCGTGGCGATGCAGCGGATACGGCTTTCGTCGCCGCCGTCGAAAAAGCCATCAAACTTGCCCCGCCGGCAGCTGCCAACACGTATGCCGGCAAGACGGCAACCCGTATCGCCTGGCTTGGTCCCGACGAATGGCTGGTCGTCACACGGCCCGATGCAGCCGAGCGTACCTTTAAGGGGCTGAACAAAACGCTCAAATCCGAAGGGATGCATGCCGCTGTGACAAGCGTCGGCGATGCCAGAACCTGTATCCGGATATCCGGTCCTTGCGCCCGCGAGGTTTTGCAAAAGGGTTGCTCCATTGATCTGCACCCGTCCCGGTTCGGACCAGGTCAGTGTGTGCAGGCAATTGTCTCGAAAGTCGGTGTTATATTGCTGCAGACAGCAGACGGCGCAAAGACCGGTCCGACGTACGAGCTTTACGTACTCCGAAGCTTTGCGACTTTTCTGTGGGCATGGCTTGAAGATGCATCAGCGGAATACGGCGTCAAGATTGCCTGAGCGCATAACTATCGGCACGGCACTTCAATCACCAACGAAAAAGGGCGCAGGTTCTCCTGCGCCCTTGCACCGTCAGTTACGATCCGAAATCAACAGCCCAGGTCGTAGGCTTTGCCGCTGAAGGTTGCCTTGTATTTCTTCTTACCGAGATCCTCGAGGGTGGAGCATTCTTCTTTGCCGAAGTTAACGCAAAGCTGATCACCTTTTAGTGCCCAAGTGCCCTGAAGTGTGTTGCTCCCGACATTACGATCGGCATCACCACCAGCTTTTGACGCTGTGGCATAATAGAAATCTTCGCCGCTGACATCGCCAGCAGTCCACTTACATCCGCCGCCGCCAAACTTGAAAAGGGCCTGCAGCCCTTTAGCATCAAGTACTTTAGTTTCTTCGGCCTTCTTCATTTCCGGTTCGGTCGCACATGCACTCAGCGCGAACGAAACCAGCGCGCAAAGAACTACTTGTTTAATTTTCATGGTGTTGCCTTCAATTTATTCGTTATGGACGTCCTGCAAGAAACACCCCTGGAACAGGGGGGCAGGCAGCGTGATTATCGTAACTGACACGACAATGTCTAGCGCTGCAGTCACTTAATTAAGATTATATTGTATCAGATGCGATGATAGTGATCGGTCACTGTGCTGATACAGTGCTTTTCGCTTTTTTCTTCGGGGGCTTGCCCTCGGCGATGCGCGCCTGATCCTTGACGACACGGTGCATTTCATTAAACCCGGCAGCGATCGCCTTAAGGACAGCGGCACTGGTACGCTCGGCGGTGGCTTTTTCGGCTGCCAGCGGATTCTCCGGCAAACGTTTCAGTACATCATCAAGTTTCGCGCCCAGCTCAGCGATGGCTTTGGCATCGGCGGCAGTACTGCCGGTACCGCTTTTGGCACCAGCCTTGCCGTCAGCCGCTTCGTTCAGGGTTTTGTCGACCCATGCACGAATCGTCATCCCCTCGGCGGCGGCAGCCTTTTTGACTTTCTCTCGGGTTTCAGCCGTTGCACCTGTAATGGTCCAGCTGAGATCTGCAACGCTTTTGCCTGGGGTCGGCGCGGTCGCCATGACGATCCTCCGTCGATGAGTGGATGTGCATCACATTAGCGCCCAACAAGCCGACATGAAAGGCAGCGCTTTTATTTTTCGTCGCGCCGATCACGCTTTTCCCGGCGGTCATCGTCCTTGCGCCGGTCAGCGACTTTCCGCCGGTCCGGGGTACCACGTCTCTCGCCTGAAGTTGGTGGGCCGGCATCGGCAATCCGGCGATTTTGTCCGACGCGTCTGTCCTTGCGCATTTTCCGGCGCTCGATGCGGCGGCGTTCACGGCGGATTTTAGCGACCTGATATCCAATATAGCTGCCGATCACCAGCATCAGACCGCCAAGACCGACAAGCACAAGGGCAATCATCATCCAGGAAGTCCCGGCTTTATCCATAATGACCGGTGCGCCCGGGAATGATTTCGGCGCTGGATTTTCGGCCATCAGCTCCGCCTCGGCTTTGGCCAGATCGGCCTCACTCAGGGTCGATGGCGCAATTACCTCCTGCGGCACACTCTCGCCTGTGGCGGGTTGCGTGGCTCCGGTGGCAATAGAGGCTGCAACTTTCCAGGGCAACGTCTTGATCGGCTGACAGTCGTTGAAGCCGCCATCAACGGCGATAGGCTCTGTCCCTTCAGCTCGGCTTTTTGAACCCGGGATCATGTAGATCGCCTTGAAAACATCGCGCCCGACGGCATCTTCAATCTTCGTGCGCAGCTTGTCCTGCCTGATCATCAGATCGCCGACCGGGTCCACCAGTCGCAATGGCTTCTCTTCAAAGGCAAGAACGATCACATCAAGTATTCTCGGCAGATGGCTGCAGACGCGCTTCAAGGCGGCGGCACTGGTCACTTCCATGTATGGTGTCGCCGTCGTGCGCCCGAGATAGTTTTTTTCCGTTACCGCCGAAATGGCCAGCGGCTTGAGCTGCAGGGCGATGCTTTCCGTCGCTGCAGCCACATTAGTTGATGTAACGCAGCAGACACCCGCAATCAGGTCAAACAGCAGTAATGCGCGGGGAAGCCGCATTGTTTCTGGTCTCCGTCAATGAGCACTCCACGAGCCCATGGATCAATTTTCAAAGCTTCGTTAGCCAACAACAAGGCATACTTAGCACACATCCCCGTCAAAGGCGTATGACGAAGATCACGCAGCTTGAGATGACAGGCCTGCTTGATCAAAGTTTTCAAGGCTTATATAGTTGCATTATACAACTACATAAGAAATGTGCATGACAAAACCGAGCACCGTCATCGTTTCGCAGATCCGGACAGCGTCCCGTTCGCTGGTTCGTGAACTTGGCTTTCTGAGCAAAACCATCGCCGGCACTGAATTTTCCGCTTCAGCCGTCCATGCCATCGTCGAGATCGGTATTGCCGGTAGCGTGACCGCCTCGGATCTTTCTAAAAGTCTGCTTTTGGACAAATCAACCGTCAGTCGTCTGGTATCCACACTGATCAAGCGTGACGAGGTATCGGAACAACGCCGCAAGGCCGATCAGCGTTACAAAGCACTGCAATTGACTCGTCAGGGCAATCAAACATTCACCAGCATCACCCGCTATGCCGAAGCACGGGTGCGCGGTGCACTGCAGAAGCTGTCACTGACGGAGCACACCCTTATCGCCGAGGGTCTCGCAACCTATGCACAAGCCCTCGGCAACAGCGGCGCGATGAAATCCTTGCAGCCCTATACCCTTCGTTGCGGATATGTCCCCGGGTTAATCGGGCGCATCGTTGACATGCACAGCCGTTATTACAGTGAAACGGCCGGATTCGGCGCCCCTTTTGAAACGCGTGTGGCAACGGGATTGTGTGAATTTACAGGCCGGCTGGGTAACCCGCGAACACAGATCTGGTTCGTCGAGCGGAACGGTGGAATCCATGGTTCCATCGCCATTGATGGTGAGGATCTCGGCAAAAACACGGCCCATCTTCGCTGGTTCATCGTTGACGAAACCCTGCGTGGCAGCGGCGCCGGCAAACGTTTGCTTGCCGAGGCGCTGGAATTTTGTGACGCCCACAACTTCGCTACGACCGATTTGTGGACCTTCAAAGGCCTGGCAGCCGCACGGGCGATGTATGAAGCGAATGGCTTTCAACTCGTTGACGAGTATGAAGGCCATCAATGGGGAAGCGCCGTCACAGAACAGAAATTCCGCAGACTGAACCCGAAAAACCGGACCGATTAATAAACCGTGTTCGCCGGCAGCGGCTTCACAGCCATCGTCGCCGTTGCCTTGTCCAGCCAGTCGGCACGGAGCTGACGGACTTCACGGGCATGATGACGGGCGCGCTTGTTGGTCGGTGCCAGGGTTTCATCGTAGAAGAAATCCGGAAGCTCATCATCGATCTCGCCAAACCCGGCATCGCGATTGAAGGCTTCTTCAAGCATCAGGGTTTCAATACCCAGCTGCTTCAGGAACGACGCCGGCAAATCCGTTCCGGCCGCATTGTTGATGGCACTGATGATCAGATCGAGATTGATGTTGGTCACGGAACGACCGAACAGGCAAAGCCCGACGCTGTCGGCGGCGGCGCAAAGCATCTGTACGTTCATGCTTTCACCTACCAGTTCCGCAGTCGGCTTGTCGGTGCATTCATAGGTCGGCAGGTTTCCGGTGGTGTGATCGGCACCCTGAGCGGTCATCATCATGGACAGGCCCGTCACTTCGATAACGCGTGGGTCATAGGCACTGATTGCCTGCTTCTTGATGACCGGGGCACGCTTGACGCCATAGTGTTCAGCGACCCGGGCGGTTCCCATAGCCAGCAGCTTGCCGCGCGCGGTACCTTTTCTGATGTCGTCGATCGCCGCTTGCATGAAGGGAATATCGCCGAATTCCGCTTCACCGGCTTCCATCAGCACACCCAGCGTCGCACCCAGCTCGATCGTATCGATACCGAGATCGTTGGCTTCCATATTCAGGCGCGCAACGTCGTCGGGGTCTTCCAGACCGCAGTTGGTGCCGAGCAGACCGATGGTTTCGTATTCCAGAGGTGAAACCAGTTCCTTGCCGTCGGCGTCGACATAGATGTTCGAGCATTTGATCATGCAGCCCGGCATGCAGGCATGCGTCGGCTCGCCACCGCGGGCCATATTCTGCTCACGAATAAAATCGCCGCCCATACGCAGGCGTTCTTTTTTGGTGTCGACCAGTTGTCCGCTGGAAAAATTCCGCGTCGGCAGACCGCCCATACCGTTCATGACATCGGCCACCAGCGCCGTGCCTTTGGCACCCATATTCTGTACCGCAGGGTCTTCCTTGAGCAGTGCGCCGTATTTTTTGACGCCCTGCATGACACCGGTACGATCATGGAAGGTCGGCATCTTGAACTTGTCACAGACCATCGCCTTGACCTTTTTCAGGCCCATTACGGCGCCGACACCCCCGCGCGCAGCAATGCGCACCGGGCGGCCTTCGGGATCCGAGAACGAAATACCCGACATCAGTCCTTGGTATTCGCCGATCGGACCGCAAATCGCCAGACTGACTTTTTCACCATAGGCATCATGCAATTTGGCAGCCGTCTCGATCACCCCCAAGCCCATGTAAGGGGTCGCGTCATCGAACGTGACCACGCCTTCCTTGGTGATGCGGATGACGACCCAGTCGTCGGATGCGTTATTGAGGGTCAGCCCGCACAGTTCACACTGTCCGAGGGCAAAACCGAAGGTCCCACCGGCATTGGATTCCTTGACGCCGCCGGTCAACGGGCTTTTGCAGCCGACACTGATCCGGTTGGCATTCGACATGTTGGAACCGGCAAACGGACCGGTCGAGAAAATCAGCGGGTTTTCCGGCGACATCGGATTGATCTTGGCAATCCCGCGCTCATAAAGGGTCTTGGCAATGTAATACCGACCGGCGCGGATCAGCTGTTCGCCATCCCAGTCTTCACGTGTGACAGCCTTGGTTGCCAGATCGATATGCAGATAGCCGCGCATGGTGAATCTCCGTCGATATCACGTAGAAAGTGGGTTCATGTTCACTGCTAGGTAAGGCTTAAGCGGCTGCGGATCAAGCCTCAACATAAAATATACAATAATTTCTGTATATTTTTATATACTACACATTGGAATCGGGAAAACTGCCTTTGCGTTCAGCCATATAGGCCTGCAGGGCCTCATCGGTGCCCGGATCAATAGCCGGCGCTTCGTATTCCGCAAGCCACGACTTCCACTGCGTATTCGCCCGCTGTGCCAAATCCTGCGATCCTTCTGCTTCCCACTGCTCGTAGGAATTATTGTCGGCAAGGCTGGAGCGGATGAATGCGGTTTCGAAATTGGCCTGTGTATGCGCACAGCCCAGATAGTGTGAACCCGGTCCGACTTCACGAATGGCACTCAGTCCCTGCCCGTTTTCGGACAGATCATAGCCTTCACAAAGCCGCTGCATCATCGCCAGCTGATCGCAATCCATTACGAATTTTTCATAGCCCGACGACAGCCCGCCTTCGAGCCAGCCGGCCGCATGCAGCGCAAAATTGACACCGGAAAAGACGGTTGCATTGAGGGTATTGGCGCTTTCATAGGCGGCCTGAGCATCAGCCACCTTGGAGGCACATAGCGCGCCCCCTGAGCGAAACGGCAGATTGAGCCTTCTCGCCAGTTGTGCCGCCGCCGAAATCACCAGCGTCGGTTCCGGTGTGCCGAACGTCGGCGCCCCCGACTGCATGGATATAGCGCTGACGAAGGCACCATAAATCAACGGCGCCCCGGCACGACACAGCTGCGTAAGCGCGCCACCGGCCAATACCTCGGCCTGAACCTGGGCCAGCGTGCCCAGCGCCGTCACCGGGCTCATGGCGCCGGCCAGAATAAATGGCGAGACGATACAGGCCTGATTGGCTTTGGCGTAAACCTTGAGCGCCCCCAGCATGGTGCCGTCAAAGACCATCGGTGAATTGGCGTTGATCAAACTGGTCATCACCGTGTTCTGATCGACGAAATCCTTGCCGAACAGAATCTCGCACATGGCAACGGAATCCTGCGCCCGCATCGGATGCGTCACCGACCCCATGAACGGCTTGTCGGAATACTTCATGTGCGAATACAGCATGTCAAAGTGGCGCTTGTTGACCGGCAGATCGACCGGCTCGCAAACCGTGCCCCCGGAATGATGCATCGCCGGAGCCATGTAGGCGAGTTTCACGAAATTGCGGAAATCCTCGATGGTGCCGTAACGCCGACCGTTATCCAGGTCGCGTACGAACGGTGGCCCGTAAACCGGCGCAAATACCATATGATTGCCACCGATCTCGACGTTGCGGGCCGGATTGCGGGCATGCTGGGTGTACTGTGCCGGCGCGGTGGCCAGCAGGCTTTTGCAAAGCCCCTTGGGGAACCGCACACGCGCCCCCTGGATGTCGGCACCGGCATCCTTGAACAACGCCAATGCTTCGGCGTCGTCGCGAAACTCGATGCCGATTTCCTGCAAAATCAAATCGGCATTGGCCTCGATGATCTCGATCGCTTCAAGCGATGCCAGTTCCAGCAGCGGAATATTTCGAATAATGTATGGCTTGGTGACGGCGCCTGAATTTTCGCGGGCGATGCGCCGCGCATCGCGGCCTCGACGTGCAGTTCTCTCGGCCATCTGCGTCCACTCCATAAGAAACGGCCTGATCAAAGACCAACCGTTCAGGTCAAGAATTATATCGATTATTTTGATATACCCGCACCGGACCTGCGACTGATCCAACGGCGTCATTTTGTAGTCAAAAGCCGCCCCCTCACCTGTCCTCTCCCCCACTCCATAGGGGAGAGGAACTCTCGAAGCTCGGCACAGTTCGAAAATCCCTCTCCCCCTAAGGGGGAGAGGTTAGGTAAGGGGGGTAAGACTGGCTACCAGATCGGCTTGCCGGATCCCGGAATGCCGAGGCTTTTCCACATCGCGTCGACGCGATTTACGACATCGTCATCCATGCGGATTTTGGTACCCCATTCGCGGTGCGTTTCCGGTGGCAGTTTACTCGTCGCATCGATACCGAGCTTGCCGCCAAGGCCGGATTCAGGCGATGCAAAATCGAGATAATCAATCGGCGTGTTTTCGATCACCGTCAGATCGCGCCCGGGATCGACATTGGTCGAGAGCGCCCAGATCACATCGTTCCAATCGCGCGCATTGATGTCGTGGTCAACGACGATAACGAACTTGGTGTACATGAACTGCCTGAGATACGACCACACCGCCATCATCACGCGCTTGGCGTGCCCGGGATAGGCCTTCTTCATCGAGACCACGGCAACCCGGTACGAGCAGCCCTCGGGCGGCAACCAGAAATCGACGATTTCCGGGAACTGCTGTTGTAGCAACGGCACGAACACGTCGTTCAGCGCCTCGCCCAAAACGGAAGGCTCATCAGGCGGGCGGCCGGTATAGGTCGACAGATAAATCGGATTCTTGCGCATGGTAATGGCGGTGACGGTGAAGACCGGGAACGGCTCGACCGAATTGTAATAGCCGGTGTGATCGCCATACGGCCCTTCGTCACCGTATTCAGTCAGCGAAACCGTCCCTTCAAGGACGATTTCGGCTGTTGCCGGAACCTTCAGCGGTTGCGTGATGCAATCCACCAATTCGACCTTCTGGCCCCTGAGCAGCCCGGCAAACTGGTATTCGGACAACGTATCGGGCACCGGTGTTACGGCGGCGAGGATAACCCCCGGATCGGCACCGAGGACGACCGCTGCCGGCAGCGGCTCGGGCTTTTCCGACTTCCATCGCTGATGATGCTGCGCTCCGCCGCGATGCTTGAGCCAGCGCATCAGCGTGGTGTTCTTGCCGGTCACCTGCATCCGGTAAATGCCGAGATTGTATGCGTCGCGCTTGTCCGAGCCCGGACCTTTGGTGACCACCAGCGGCCAGGTGATCAGCGGTGCCGGCTCGCCCGGCCAGCAGGTCTGTATCGGCAGGCGGCCAATGTCGATATCGTCGCCGGTCAGAACAATTTCCTGACAATAAGCGGTGTTCGCATCTTTCGGCTTCATCGCCATCACGGTTTTCAGCAGCGGCAGCATTTCCAGGGCTTCGCGCCAGCCACCCGGTGGTTCCGGCTGCCTCAGAAAGGCCAGCGTTTCGCCGATATCGCGAAGCTCGCCCGGTTCCTTGTTCATGCCCCAGGCAACCCGCTCAACGGTGCCAAAAAGGTTGACCAGAACCGGCATCTCGGACGGTGTGCCGTCGGCCTTGATGACGTTTTCGAACAGAATAGCCGGGCCACCCTCGGCCAGCACCCGGGTTTGAATCTCGGTCATTTCCAGGACGCTGGAAACCGGCTCTTTGACGCGCACCAGTCGCCCGGTCTTTTCCAGACGGTCGATAAAGTCCCTGAGTGACGCATAAGCCATGAATTGCTTCCTTTTCCGGGGCCAAAGATGACCAGTTGCAGCCTTTGTGGTCAAGCATCTCAGTATTTCCGCCACGCTTGGACTGACCATTGTCAATCAATGGGTTAACCGTTTACAGTTCACGCGATTGGGTACAGCAGTTGCGCCAGAAGGTGCATGCTAACGGGATAATGGGGCGGTATGGCGGACGGGAACACCGAAACTAACGAAGTACTCAGTGCATCCAGCCTCCAGCGGCTGATTGATATCGGCATTGCGTTGTCTGCTGAACGTGACACCAACGTTCTTATGGAAACGATTCTGCTTGAGGCGAAAAGCCTGTCCAACGCCGATGGCGGGACGCTGTATATTCGCACCAATGACAATCGCCTGCGCTTTGAAATCATGCGCACGGACAGCCTGAACATCGCCATGGGCGGCACCACCGGCAAAGACATTAATTTTCCGCCCTTGACCCTTATCGATCCGAAAACCGGCGAAGCGAACCACAAAAACGTCGCGTCTGCAGCAGCGCTGACCGGCGAATCGATCAACATTCCGGACGCCTACGAAAACGACAATTTCGATTTTTCCGGCACCAAGAAATTCGACGAAGGCACAGGCTATCGTTCGAAATCGTTCCTCTGTGTTCCTCTCAAGAACTCGCAGGAACAGGTCATCGGCGTTTTGCAGCTGCTGAACGCCGTCGATAAGGGTTCCGGCAACGTGATCGCATTCGGCAATCACATACAGCCGCTGATCGAGGCATTGGCCTCACAGGCAGCAGTGGCGCTCGATAACCAGCAGTTGCTGGAAGCCCAGAAAAAGCTTCTCGACAGCTTCATCGAGCTGATCGCTTCGGCAATTGATGCCAAGTCACCCTACACCGGCGGTCACTGCCAGCGCGTACCGGAACTGACCAAGATGCTGGCCAGCGCCGCGTGCGAGCAAACCGACGGGCCATTTGCCGATTTCAACCTGACCGAAGACGAATGGTACGAACTGCACATTGCAGCGTGGTTGCATGACTGCGGCAAGGTGACGACCCCGGAATATGTTGTCGACAAGGCGACCAAGCTTGAGACCATCTACAACCGTATCCATGAAATCCGCAACCGGTTCGAAATCGTCAAACGGGATCGGGTCATTGATTATCTGAAAGCCGTCATCAATGGCGGCGATCCGGAATCGCTGCGCGATGAGCTGGAACAGACTCTGGCGAAAATTGATAACGATTTTGCATTCATCGCCGAATGCAATGTTGGCGGCGAGTTCATGGCGCCGGAAAAAATTGCGCGCGTCAAAGACATCGCCAAGGTCAAATGGACACGCACGTTGTCTGATCGGCTCGGCCTTTCCTACGAGGAAAAGAAACGGGTTGAGCGCGAGCCGGAGCCGGAGTTGCCGTTCGAGGAAAACCTGCTGTCGGACCGTTACGATCACATCATCTATCGCGAAGGCCTGGAGCCTACGGCAGCCGAAGACAACCCGTGGGGGTTCCATCTCGACGTACCCGAAAATCTTTACAACATGGGCGAAATTTACAATCTGTGCATTGCCCGTGGCACATTGACCGAAGAAGAACGGTTCAAGATCAACGACCACATCGTGCAGACCATCATCATGCTTGAAGCGCTGCCGTTCCCGAAACATCTGGCACGCGTGCCGGAATTTGCGGGCGGCCACCATGAAAAGATGGATGGCACCGGGTATCCTAAAAAACTCAACAAGGAACATATGTCGGTCCCGGCTCGGATCATGGCGATTGCCGATATTTTCGAGGCCCTGACCGCCGCCGATCGCCCCTACAAGGCACCGAAAAAACTTTCCGACAGCGTCAAGATCATGTCGTTCATGAAAAAGGACGCCCACATCGATGACGAACTGTTCGAATTGTTCCTGAAGTCCGGCATTTACAAGGAATATGCGGAACGATTTCTGCTCCCCGAACAGCTGGACGAGGTCGATGTCAGCCAGTATCTCCCCAAGGTTGATGCAGGCGACGACTGACCCGCATGGTCACCATTTACATTGATGCCGATGCCTGCCCGGTCAAAGACGAAACCATCCAGGTCGCGGCCCGACACAAGCTGAAAACCATCATGGTCTGTGACGGCGGCATTCGCCCCAGCGCCAACCCTATGGTTGAGCTGATCATCGTCAACCAAGGCGCCGATGCCGCTGATGACTGGATTGCCGAACATATTCAAAAATCTGATGTCTGCGTGACCAATGATATTCCGCTGGCTTCACGCTGCATGGAACAGGGTGCGCTGGCCATCAAACCGAACGGTGAGCTGTTCACGGAAAATGGTATCGGTATGGCGCTTGCCAATCGTGAACTGATGCAGAGCCTGCGGGAAACCGGCCAGATCACCGGCGGGCCTCGCCCTTACTCGAAAGCAGATCGTTCGGCATTCCTCAACAAACTGGAAACAACGGTTCAGGCGGCAATTCGATCACGCTGATCACTTACTCACAACCTTTTGTCAGGGGTCTTTTCATCATCGACAACATGCGGGATGACGACCTGTACCGTCGTTCCTTTGCCCAAAATGCTGGCGATGTTAAGGACCCCGCCATGCAGTTCGACCAATGCCTTGGCAATCGCCAGGCCCAACCCGGTACCCATTTTGGCAATGTGCGGATTGGACTCAAGCTGGGCAAAAGGTTTGGTAATTTTCTGCAGATCGCCCGGGTCAATGCCGGCCCCGCTATCAGCCACTTCAAGAATATGGTGGCGATTTCGATACGCTGCCTTGAGCACGATATGACCACCGCCGGGCGTAAATTTAACGGCGTTGAACAAGATATTCAGGATGACCTGCTTGATCGCCCGCTCATCGACATATAGGGCGGGCAGGTTTTCATTGAGCCGGGTTTCAAAATAAATCTGTGAACAGTCGATGGCATTTTTAGCAATCTTGAGACATTCGTCGAAGATGTCTTTTGCCGATTTCTCCACCCGCACCAGCGTGTTCTGTCGGGATTCGATCTTCGACAGATCAAGGATGTCGTTCACCAGGCTCAGCAGGTGCTGCCCGCTGGTGGTGATGTCTTTGGCGTAATCCTTGTACTTCGCCGATCCGAGCGGACCAAAGTACTGATTGGAAATAACTTCCGAGAATCCCATGATCGCATTCAAGGGCGTTCTGAGTTCATGACTCATGGATGCCAGAAAGTCTGATTTTGCATTGTTGGCGGAATCCGCCTCAATCTTGGCGTTATATAGATTTTGCAGGACCCGGTTATATTGCGCGGCGATATCACCGGTTTCTGAATTAGGCTCAACCGGAATGGGTTTGGAATAATCACCGGTTACCCGCTGCAATTCCATTGTACTCAGCAAATCCAGCTGCTCGGTGGACTGATCATGCTCACTGATGTTGAGGCCGACCCGCTCGGCTTCCACGGAAACCCGCAGTGGATAAAATCTGTTAATCACGCCGAAGGCAATGTAGCCGACACCAAACGCCCACACCATCGCCGTCAAAGCGCCAAGCCCCTGAACAAGGAACTGTTCCGTTCGCGTCAAGCCGTTGTCAATCAGATCAAGACGACCGAACAGGGCGACGGAAAGCGTCCCCCACACACCAGCAACGCCATGCACAGGAAAAGTCGACAGCACATCATCGATACGCAGCTTTTCAAGAGCATACGTCCCGATCATGCAAAGGATGCCGCCAATCAAACCGATTGTGACGGCCGCCCATGGTTCCACGACATGGGCTGGTGCCGTGATTGCGACAAGCCCCGCCAGTGCCCCGTTGAGCATACTCGGCACATCCGAGCGGCCAAGGAAAAATGGTGCGATGAAAATCGTCGCGAGGCCGCCAAAAGCGCCTGCCATGATCGTGTTGAATACAATGAGCGGCACTTCTGCCGTGGCTGCGAGCGTGCTGCCGCCGTTGAATCCGATCCAGCCGACCCAGATGGTAAAGACACCGAGTGCTGACAAGGGAAGGCTGTGCGAGCGAAAATTCCCGCCGGTCCCGTCAAAGCGTCCGATGCGCGGTCCTATGATGATGACGGCGGCCAGACCTACCCAACCGGCAATGGAGTGGACAACGGTCGAGCCGGCAAAATCAATGAATCCCATCTCCGCCAGCCAACCGCGTGCGCCGCCAATCGCTCCGCCCCACGCCCAGTGACCAAACATCGGGTAAATAATCAGCGAGATGACGGCGGAAATCATCAGATAGCCGACGTAACGGGTTCTCTCGGCCACGGCCCCCGAGACAATCGTTGTCGAAGTGCCGCAGAACATCAGCTGAAAAACAAAAAATGCAATGTGACCCGGATCGTCACTGACAGAAAAAATGAAAGTTGTTGTGCCGATAATGCCGTTTGAACTGGCACCAAACATCAGACCATAGCCGACAGCCCAGAAGATACAGGCTGATATGCAGAAATCTGCAAAATTTTTGGCGGCGACATTGACGCTGTTTTTGGAACGGACAAAGCCGCTTTCCAGACAGCAAAAGCCAGCCTGCATCATGAAGACCAAAGCCGAGCTCGTTAACACCCAAACGAAATCAACCATTGAGGGTGAATGCATCTGTCACAACTTCTCCCTGAAGTTATTAGGTCAGCATGTATTACCAATCAGCATTCCATAACTTTTTGTGCGCCGCAATATGACAAGTTCATAATTTACCGATCCCGGCTTTTAATTTTTCACCCCCACCTCCCAAGCCATTTGACAACCGGTCTCTCGGCGTCGCATCATGGTCGGGTAAAGGTTCCTCGGGAAAGACGACAAAGTCTTGAGGACTAACAGGGAACATGAGGCGGATTTACCCATCAGGGAATCCAATCTCGGGCTGCCCCCGCAACTGTAAGCGGCGAGCCGATAGTCAAGAGCCACTGATCGTAATGACCGGGAAGGCGATTATCAGGCGACAAACCGCGAGCCAGGAGACCTGCCTTTGCATCGGGTGACACACGTCCCCGGTAAACGCATATCAAACTCGGAGGGAGTCTGATGGAACAGACCAAACAGAACGACATTTCACTACCGTTATCACTTCAACAGCGGATTGCAGCCACATTAGCAGCGGCACTTCTGGGCAGTTTCCTCGTCTATGGTGTCGGCTTTGCCCATTCTGATACGTTGCACAATGCAGCGCACGATGGACGGCACGCTTTCGCATTTCCCTGCCACTGATTTTCAGCCGGGAGATTTGAAATGATCGGACGGATTTTTCTGGCCGCGATAGCGGCCGGGCTGATCGCTGGTGTCTTCGTTTCCGGGGCGCAAATGCTCAAGGTCGTGCCGCTGATTTATGCGGCAGAAGCCTATGAAAACTCTGCTCCCCAACCCCACAGCCATGATCAGGGTGCGGCTGGCGGTCAAAGTCATGAGCATACCCACGATCTTGCCATGGCAGAAAGCTGGGCACCTGAGGCAGGCATCGAGCGAATCGCTTTCACAACGCTGGCCAACATCGTCACCGGTGTCGGATTTGCGCTACTGGTTGCAGCCGGTATGACCATGCGTGGCCAGACAACGGATTGGCGACGCGGCCTGATCTGGGGGGCATCGGGGTTCCTCGCCTTCTCGTTCCTGCCGGCGCTCGGCTTACCACCGGAATTACCCGGCATGGCTGCCGGCGACCTGACCGGACGACAGATCTGGTGGCTGATGACGGCGCTCTCGTCGGCTGCCGGCATTGCCTTGATCGCCTTCGGCAAGAACTGGCCCTTCCGATTTTTAGGCGCGGCCATGCTGGTCATTCCGCATCTGGTCGGCGCACCTCACCCGCATGAATTTTCGGGTGGCGTGCCTGCGGAACTGGCGGCTCAGTTCGTCGCGACGTCTCTGGTTACGGCGGGGCTTTTCTGGTTACTGCTTGGCGGACTGACCGGACACTTCATCGGTCGCAGTCTGAATAGCGAGTAAGACAAACATGCGGAATCCGGGCAGCGCTTGAACCATGTCAGCTGACATTCTCACGCGTGCGCTCGGATACCCGTATGCCTTGCCGGGTTCGTCTTATATCGTCCACAAGGACGCCGTCCATCCGATGCCGGCAACGGAAACCGAGAACCTTCGGATTGGGCGCGTGCCGGTCCTCGCAGTCGGATCGAACCAATCCCCCGAACAGATCAAACGCAAGTTCACCGGCCCCGACTGGCTGCCTATTCCCTGTGAACGCTGCTGGCTTGAAGACTTCGATACGGTCTATTCCGCACATATTACGGCATATGGATCAATCGCGGCGGCGCTTCATTCCTCGCCAGGCACGCGTGTATCGCTTTATATCAACTGGCTTGATGAAAGCCATTTGCCGCGCATGCACGAAACCGAGCTTGGCAATGAAAACTATGTCTTCGCCGAACTTGATGGCATCCGGCTCAGAACCGAGTTCGGCCTGGACATTTCACGTGTTTTTTTCTATCGCAGCAATGCCGGTGCCTTTGCGCCAAACGGTCAGCCTATCCCACTGGCCGAGGTTCCGGCCGAAAACCGGCGCTGGCACGCCATGCATCAGCGCGACGTACAATCCCATGTGCATCAGCAGGTCTCGCCGGATCACAGCTTTGATGATTATGTCCTGTCATCCGTCAGCAATGCCGGTCTGCGCCGGCAACGCGCAGGCACCATGCGCAGCCAGACTATCGACTTCGAACACCCGGGACTGAGGATTCTCTTGGACTGAACCATCAGGCCAGTTTGTCCGAAGGACCTAGACAGGGGATATCGGCAGGGATTTCAGCAGCACGGCAATGCCGTAGATTGCAATGAATATGGTCAGAGCCGTGTTATAGGACCGATTACTGGTCCGGTTGAAGATAAAATTGCCGAACAGTAAAAATACCAGCGACGAAACGACGGCCCCTGGGAGATTCCCAAATAAAAGCCCATGATGCCCCATGACCGTCGTCAACATCAGCATCTGCACAATGCTGAAGGCCAGATAATAATGCGCAACGGTATAACGGATGGCTTCTTTCTCTGTATTCGTGCCGCTGGCAAGTATCGCCAGAAGCGCGCCGCCAAGATTGGTCATGCCATGGACCAGCCCCATCATCAGATGAAATGTCGGCTGGTGCTTTTCGAGCAGATTGGTCATCAGCTGTCTGGAGGGCCCCCACGAGCGGGTCAAGGCGCTGACCAATAGCGTGCCGCCGACTAACATATTGGTCCATGACGCCAACGGACTGTCGTAAACAAGCCACAAGCCAATGCCGATTCCCGGCAGACAAAGCAAGTATAAGTCCCTCGAGATTGGCGGCCTTTTCGAGTAACCGGTCACGACCTGCAACAGGGAAATCGCGCAAGATGCCGGCAGCAAATAACCCAAGGTCGGGATGAAGTCACACCCAGCCAGCAACAATGTTGGCGTCCCGAACACCAGAATGCCCATGCCGAAATACGATTGAACGACGGAAAGAACGGCAATCAGCGCCAGCACGGCAATATATTCTAATGTCATTTCGGGTCTGACAGGTCCCAACAATTCGCGAATTCATATAGTGCGCGGCTTTTACATGCTTTGGGCCTGATTTGAAAGCGGTTAAGAAAAACGGAACTGGCGCGAGCAGTTCCCCTATTCCGCCGCCCGCATCAGTGCCGGTCTGCCACCGCCAATGGTGACCCTGTGCATCAAACGTTTGAAGCCGTGGTAATCATTGATCGGATTGTGCTGCGTTGCATAGTTATCCCAGAAGGCCAGCGCCCCCGGAGTCCATACAAAACGACAGGTGAATTCCGGCCTGGACTGATGCGCAAACAGGAATTTCAGCAATGGCTCGCTTTCTTCCAGGGTCAGTTCCTTGAACCGTTCGGTATGGCCGGAATTGACAAACAGCGATTTGCGCCCGGTCCTTGGGTGCGTGATCACGGCAGGATGTTCGGCGATCAACTGCTTTCGCTGACCACCCTCGCCCTTGATCCGGTCTTCGCGGGTTCTTGTCACTTCGGCCTTGGCGGAGTTCTGGATCACCGTGAGGGTTTCCAGATAAGCCTGCAGACTCGGCGATAATGTTTCATAAGCGATGTGCATATTGGCAAACAGCGTATCGCCTCCATACGGCGGCAATTCCACGGCATACAGGAGTGCGCCCATCGGCGGCTGCTCAAGATAGGTCGTGTCGGCATGCCAGATACCGCCGAAATTGATCCGTTCGTCGGCGTTCTTGACGACCGGCACCACCTCGTCCGTGCCGTCCAGCCCCTTGACCATCGGATACGGGATCAACGGACCGAAACGTGACGCGAAAGCTGCCTGGCGATTTGGTTCCAGATGCTGATCTCTGAAAAAGATCACATGATGCTCGTTGAGCGCCCCGGTGATTTCTTCAATCACCTCATCGGCAAGATCAACCGAAACATCAACACCGGAAATCTCGGCGCCGATGCACCCGGCCATGCGTTTTGCCTGAATATGTTTGTATTTGGAGAAAGATTTCGGCGGCTCCCAGTCACTTAACATAGCTGATGTCCCTCGGTTTTGATGTTTCTTAACGGCCGTTTCAGACAGGTTAATCTTGTGAAACCGCTTCGGCAATCGTGCTCTGAACAGCGGTGAGGCGTAACTGGGATAGTGATTGTCGGGAAATACCAAGCGGGAATTTCCGCTAGGCCCTAACGAGTCGCTAGGTATTATAGTGTTCCTGGTCATACGACGGCCCCCAGACGGAGAGTCACGTGATGTCGAAATTTCATAAGAAAGCCAATGTCGTGATCATCGGCCAGGGCGGGATCGTCGGCGCGTCGGTCGCGCATCATCTGATCGAACGCGGCTGGGACAATATCATCGGTATCGACAAGTCGGGCATTCCTACCGATATCGGCTCGACCGGTCACGCGTCGGACTTCTGTTTTAATACGATGCACGACCCGATGACGATTTTCACCACCCGCTACAGCATCAATTTTTTTGAAAAGCGCGGACGGTATTCGCGGATCGGCGGGATCGAGGTTGCCCGCACGGGGGACGACGAACGCATGCGCGAGCTTGAGCGCCGGGTCAGTTCCGGGCGTGCCTTTGGCAACCGCGTCGAGATGATCTCTGCCAAAAAAGCCAAGGAACTGATGCCGCTGCTCGAAGAAGACATGATACAGGGCGCACTGTGGGACCCTGATGCAGGCCTCGTGATCCCGCGCTCGCAGGTCGTCGCCGGTGAACTGGTTCAGGAGGCCGAGGCTGCCGGCAAGCTGGAAACCATGGCGAATACTCCATGCACCGGGCTTGATATCGAGAACGGTCGCATCAAGGGTGTGCATACGTTGCGCGGCTATATCGAAACGCCTTATGTTGTGGTCTGCGCTGGTCTATGGGGCCGTCTGATCGCGGAAATGGCCGGTGAAGATCTGCCGGTGATGCCGGTCGACCATCCGCTGACTTTCTTCGGGCCGTACAATGAATTTGAAGGCACCGGCAAGGAAATCGGCTATCCGCTGCTGCGCGATCAGGGGAACTCTGCCTATCTGCGAGACACCGGCGATCCGAAGACGGCTGAAGGCGGTCAGATCGAATGGGGGTATTACGAAGAAAAAGAGCCGCGACTGTGCCACCCCCGCGACATTCTGGAAAAAGAGCAGGCACGCCTTTCGCCATCGCAGCGCGACCTTGATATGGAACAGATCATCGAGCCGCTGGAACGCGCCATGGTACTGACGCCGATCCTGGGCGAGCTGGGATATAACGAAAAGCACTCCTTCAACGGTCTTCTGCAGGTCACGGCGGACGGCGGCCCGTCGATCGGTGAATCCCCTGACGTGCGCGGCCTGTGGTACGGCGTTTCGGTCTGGGTCAAGGACGGTCCCGGCACCGGAAAAATCATCGCCGACTGGATGACTGACGGCCGCACCGAGATCGATCATCACGCCATCGACTATGCGCGCTACTATCCGATCCAGAAGTCCGAGCGCTACATTTTTGACCGCTGCTATGAGACGGCATTCAAAATCTACAATCCACCCGTGCACAACCGCGAGCCCTATACCAAGGGACGCAACCTGCGTTCGGCACCCTATAATATAAGGGAAAAGGAACTCGGCGGCTACTTCATGGAACTCGCCGGATGGGAACGGGCGCACGGCTATGCGTCGAACGAAGCGCCGCTGTTCGAGAAATACGCAGACCGAGTGCCGGTCCGTGAAAACGAATGGGACAACCGGCATTTCTGGCGGGTATCCAATGCCGAGCATCTTGAACTGTCCGAAAACGTCGGCATGATCAACCTGTCTCACTTCGCGATTTACGATGTCAGCGGTCGCGATGCCGAACAACTGGTCGAGTATGTGTCTTCGTCAAAGGTTGCCGGAGACACGCCGGTCGGCAAAGGCGTCTATACCAACTTCCTAGACGCGCACGGGGGTGTTCAGGCTGATCTGACGATCCTGCGTCTGGCCGAAGACCGCTTCCGCGTCATCGACGGTGCCGACGCCGGGCATCGCGACATGACCTATATGCGCCGCATGGCCCAGGACAAGGAATGGTCAGCCTATGTCGAGGACCGGACCGACCATTTCGGCTGCATCGGTGTCTGGGGTCCCAATGCCCGTGAAACCCTGAAAAAACTGACCGACACTCCGACAGGGCTGGATCCGGAGAATTTTCCGTTTGCGGCCTGCCGGGATTTCACGCTCCGCGGCATACCGGTCAAAGGCTTCCGCATCTCGTATGTCGGCGAACAGGGATGGGAACTTCATTTCCCTCTCAGTTACGGCCTGGCACTTTGGGATATGTTCCGCGAGCTCGGGATCACGCCGGTCGGCGTCGAAACCTACGCCAACAGCCGCAGGCTGGAAAAAAGTCTGCGCCTGCAGAATGCCGATCTGCTGACCGAATACAATCTGCTCGAGGCCGGTCTTGCCCGACCGAAAGTGAAGGCCGCCGATTTCCATGGCAAGGCCGCAAACCTCGAGCAGCGCGAACGCGCGCACCAACCTGCCACTCTTTGCACCCTGATCATGACCGACAACACCGATCAGGACGGCGTGGCGCGCTATCCGGTCGGCACCTGCCCGATCATCGATCCGAAAACGAACGAAGTGCTGATAGATAAGCTTGGCAGACGTTCCTACACCACCAGCATGGCGTACGGCCCGTCGATCGGTAAAAACATCGCGCTCGGCTATCTGCCTCATGAATACTGCGAGGAAGGCCGCCGGCTCGAGATCGAGTACTTCAACCAGAAGTATCCGGTTGAGGTCGCCGCCGTCGGCTACAAACCGCTGTATGACCCGGAGAATGCCCGGCCGAAATCGTAATTGTCCGTACCGGGTATCAATCCCTCCCCCTCGTGCGCCGACAAGAGTCGATAATAACGCGATTCCGTCTAGATATGTCCTAATATCGACATAAATATGTCGCTAAAGGGATAAAATAAGACTGATATATGCAAGGATACCGGGACACCCCCATCTAACCTTATTTTATCATGGGGGAGATGACATGCGTTCTGACCATGAAACCGTGCCTGATTACAATAGAATGACCACTTTTTCCGGGCTGCAACCGCAGCCTCGGGCCAGTCGTTGTGAATTAGCACCAGCAACCATCAGGCAGCATTGGGAGAAATAGCTACAGCAGGAGGAATTTATATGCTCTCGGATCCGAAAAAATTCGATACAGATTACGAAATTGGACAGGACAACCTTCAAAAGTTCGGGATGGATATTCACCATCCCGTATTCTGGTTTTCAGCTATTCTCGTATTGCTGTTCGTCATCGGCACGCTGATCGCACCTGAACAGGCCAAAGGTGTGTTCGATGGTGCCAAGGGCTGGTCAATCAACAATTTCGACTGGCTGTTTATGGTCGGAGGCAACATCTTCGTTATTTTCTGTCTGGCTCTGATTGTTCTGCCGGTCGGCAAAATCCGCCTCGGCGGCACAGATGCCAAGCCTGAATTTTCAACCATCTCATGGTTCAGCATGCTTTTTGCCGCCGGCATGGGCATCGGTCTCATGTTCTGGAGTGTTGCCGAACCCGTCGCATATTATACCGACTGGTGGGGGACACCCCTGAATGCGGCGCCGAAAACCGAGGCCGGTGCACGCGCCGCCATGGGGGCCACCATGTTCCACTGGGGCCTGCATCCGTGGGCGATTTATGCCGTCGTCGCCCTGTCACTGGGATTTTTTACTTACAACAAAGGCCTGCCCCTGACGATCCGCTCGGCCTTTTATCCGCTGATCGGTGATCATACCTGGGGCTGGTTCGGCCACATTATTGATACCGTCGCCGTTCTTGCCACCCTATTCGGCCTCGCCACTTCCCTTGGTTTCGGCGCACAGCAGGCCGCAAGCGGACTGCACTTCCTGTTCGACGTGCCGAACACAATCGCCACTCAGATCGCAATTATTATCGCCGTCACGTCAGTCGCGATGATATCGGTCATTCGCGGCCTTGAAGGCGGTGTAAAGCTGCTCAGCAACATCAATATGGGCATCGCAGTGATGCTGCTGAGTTTCGTATTTGTCTTCGGTCCGACAGCAACAATCATCAGTTCGATCTTCTCGACCGCTGGTGCTTATGCAGAGAATATCATCGCCATGTCCAACTGGATCGGCCGCGAAGACGACAAGTTCTTCCATGGCTGGACCGTATTTTACTGGGCTTGGTGGATTTCCTGGTCACCCTTTGTTGGCATGTTTATCGCCCGTGTTTCATTGGGTCGGACCGTGCGTGAATTCGTCGTTGCCGTGCTACTGGTGCCAACACTGGTGACACTGGTCTGGATGGCAACCTTCGGCGGCTCCGGTCTCGAACAAGCCGTGAACGGTGTCGGCGAATTGAGCAACGGCATCGGTGACGTATCGCTAGCCCTGTTCCAGATGCTGCAGCATCTGCCGATGACGGGGCTGACTTCGTTCGTTGCCATCGTCCTTGTGCTGGTGTTCTTCATCACCTCGTCAGACTCAGGTTCGCTGGTTATCGACAGCATTACCGCGGGCGGCAAAGTGGATGCACCAGTGCCACAGCGCATCTTCTGGGCGGTGATTGAAGGCGTGATCGCAGCTGTACTTCTGTTCGGCGGAGGCGCTGATGCGCTCGGCGCGCTTCAGGCAGCAGCCATTTCGGTCGGCCTGCCGTTCACGGTCGTCCTGATGGCCATGTGCCTTTGTCTCTATATGGGGCTAGAGCACGAATTGAGGTTCCCGACAGCAACACCAGTTGTCGAACCCGGGCAGGAAGGGGACTGAAACAGCCGATAACAGACATTACCCTCAACAGAGCAGGAAGCCGGGGCCAAATCCCGGCTTCTTTCTCTTCTGCGGCATGTCTCCCACCCCCTTGAAACCGGGGGAAAAACGACTGCCGCCAGCACGACATGTCGCAACAATTGCAATTCATGTCTGCAAATGAACAGCCGTACTGTAAGCTAGGAGCATATTGAGATCATTCACGGCCTGTAGGACAGGCCGCTTTTGGCTGGGAGAATACTTGTGGCCGATCAAGATGACGACATCGTTCTTTCCGAACTGAATGACGAAGAACTCGTGCAGCAGATGCATGACGATCTTTATGACGGGCTTGCCGACGAAGTCGTCGAAGGCACAAATATCCTGCTGGAACGCGGCTGGACTCCTTACGACACGCTGACCAAGGCCCTGGTCGAGGGCATGCGTATCGTCGGGGTTGATTTCCGCGACGGTATTCTGTTTGTCCCGGAAGTCCTGATGGCCGCCAATTCCATGAAGGCCGGTATGGGCGTCCTGCGCCCGCTGCTAGTCGAGACCGGTGCGCCGAAGATGGGCAAGATGGTGATCGGCACGGTCAAGGGCGACATTCATGACATCGGCAAGAACCTCGTCGGCATGATGATGGAAGGTGCCGGTTTCGAAGTCGTCGATCTTGGCATCAATGTCGATGTCGACAAATATCTGAAAGCCCTTGAAGAACATCAACCCGATATCCTCGGCATGTCGGCACTGCTGACGACGACAATGCCATACATGAAAGTCGTCATCGACACCATGGTCGAACGGGGAATCCGCAACGACTATGTGGTGCTGGTCGGTGGTGCGCCGCTGAACCAGGCCTTTGCCGATAACGTCGGCGCCGATGCCTATTGCCGGGATGCCGCTGTCGCTGTCGAGACCGCCAAGGAATGGATGTCGCGACGTCAGGGCTCGGCATTGGCGTCCAGATAGCCCCGGGTTCGGGACGCCCCGATGCGCCCCCTTCTGATCATCGCCTGCGGTGCACTGGCCCGGGAAATAGGCTGGGTCATCGACGCTGGTGGCTTTAAAGATATCGACCTGACCTGTCTGCCAGCGGAGTTGCATAACCGGCCGGAACGTATTCCGGACGAAATACGCCGCAAGATCGACGCCAATCAGGACAAGTATGAACGGATCGTCGCCTTGTATGCCGACTGCGGTACCGGCGGTCTGCTTGATAACGTGCTCAGGGAAAAGAATGTGGAACGCATCGGCGGGGCGCATTGCTATGCGTTCTATGCCGGTAAAAATGCCTTCGACATTATGCACGAAGACGAGATCGGGACCTTTTATCTGACCGATTATCTGGTGCGTTTTTTTGACCGACTGATCATCAAAGGGTTGGGGCTGGACCGCCACCCGGAACTGCGTGACGCCTATTTCGGCAATTACAAACGCCTCACCTATCTGGCGCAGACCGAGGATGCAGAATTGCAGGCGCAAGCCCAAAAGGCCGCCGAAACACTCGGCCTCGCTTACGTTTACCGATTTACCGGTTATGGCGGGCTTGGCGACTTTATTGTCGATCAAGCCCGGAAAGGAGCTGATGATGGCACAAGTGACCATCGTATTCTGGCGTGATATCCCGGCCCAGGTGATCGTCAAACGCGGCCGCACCAGCGCCAAACGCGAACTGGCCCCGCGCTTTCAGGAAGCCATCGACAGCGCTGCGATGCGGGCCAAGGCGATCGGCACGGATGACTACCTTGCTGACTGGCGGCGCGGTGATCCACTCGAGTGCGGCGACGATCTTGAAGTCGAAGCCGATGCCTGGCAGAAAAAGTTTGAGACCGAGTACAATAACGACCGTCTTACCCGCCTGATCGCCGCCAAAGGCCACGAAGTGGAATCCCCGTAGTGGCAAAACCGGCCGCCCCTACTGCTGCCTATAAACCGAGCGACATCAGCGCGGTGCGCCGCCAGCGTACGCGTTATTCTGTGCGGTTATGGTCAGTCAAACACGCCCGAGGCCTGGAGGTCATCTATACCCTGTTGGCTGATGTGTTTCTGAAATTGCATCCGCTGTGGAACATGATCGGCTATCGTCGCGTCGAGCGACCGGTCATGTTCGTCGAGAAAACCGTTAAAGGGTTTCTGTTTGATTGCCGGATGTGCGGCCAGTGCGCCCTTTCCGACACCGGCATGTCGTGCCCGATGAACTGTCCGAAACAACTCAGGAACGGACCCTGCGGCGGCGTTCGTGCCAACGGCAACTGTGAGGTCGAACCGGACATGCCGTGCGTCTGGGTACAGGCCTGGCAGGGCAGCCAGCGGATGCGCGCAAGCGGCAACATCCTCAAAGTGCAAAAGCCGGTCGACCAAAGCCTGCGTAACAGTTCTGCCTGGCTTCGTGTGACCGCAGAACGGGCCGGACAGGACGCGATGGAAAAGGCGCAAAAACAATGAGCCCGAATGCGCCCGAAGATTACTCCTATGTGCCTAAAGGTCACACCTCGCGCGGACGTCTGGAGAGAATCCTGCGCCGCGGCGAGTTTGCCGTCACCGCCGAGCTGAACCCGCCCGATAGCGCCGATCCAAATGAAGTCTACGAACGTGGTGGTATTTTTGACGGCTGGGTTGACGGCATCAACGCCACCGATGGTTCCGGCGCCAACTGCCACATGTCGAGCGTCGCCATCTGCGGCCTTTTGACTCGCGTCGGCTACGCGCCGATCCTGCAGATCAGCTGCCGCGACCGCAATCGCATCGCCATTCAGGGTGATGTACTGGGTGCCGCAGCGATGGGCGTCAACAATATCCTGTGCCTGACCGGCGACGGTGTGCAGGCCGGTGACCAGCCCGGCGCCAAGCCGGTGTTTGATTTTGACTGCATGTCCCTGCTCGAAACCATCCGTACCATGCGCGATGAAGGTCGGTTTCTGTCCGGCCGCAAAATCACCGATCCGCCAAGGGTTTTCCTGGGGGCTGCGATCAACCCGTTCGCCCCGCCGCATGACTTCCGCCCGCTGCGCCTGAAAAAGAAGATCGAAGCCGGGGCGCAGTTTGTGCAAAGCCAGTACTGTTACGACATTCCGCTTTTGAAAGAATACATGAAACGTGTCTGTGATATGGGACTGCACGAGCAATGCTTTATTCTGATTGGCGTCGGTCCGCTGGCATCAGCCAAGACCGCCCGCTGGATGCGCGCCAACGTGCCGGGCGTGCACATTCCCGACGACATCATCAAGCGCCTTGAAGGGGCCGAAAAACAGAAGCTTGAAGGCAAGAAACTGTGCATCGAACTGATCCAGCAAATTCAGGAAATCCAGGGCGTCGCCGGGATTCACGTCATGGCCTACCGGCAGGAAGAACTGGTCTCGGATATCGTCCATGATTCCGGCGTGCTCAAAGGCCGCAAACCCTGGCAGCGCGAGTTGACGCCGGGCGATGCGGCTGCCCTCAGACTGGCCGAACGCCAGTCCGGCGACCTCGCCGCCAGTGATACGTGATAGGTCGCCTTTTGGATAGTTGTTACCAGGTAATATCGTTATCTACTGATTATTCGGGACAATCCCGAAACGCCACCTGCAGGGAGTTACCATAGTGACCAGAACCGTTGTCAGCTCCGCCACCAAGGAAGTCGTCATCGGCTTTGACGAGCCGTTCGTGATCATCGGCGAACGCATCAATCCGACCGGTCGCAAGCTGCTTGCCGCCGAGATGGCCGCTGGTGATTATTCCCGCGTCGAAAGCGATGCATTGGCGCAGATCGCCGCCGGTGCGCAGATGCTCGACGTCAACGCCGGCATCCCGCTGGCAGACGAGCCTAGAATCCTCGCCGAATGCGTACAGCTGGTGCAATCGTTGACGGATGCGCCGCTGTCCATCGACAGCTCCATTGTCGCCGCGCTGGAAGCGGGCCTGTCGGTTTATCAGGGCAAACCGCTGGTCAACTCGGTCACCGGCGAAGAAGAACGCCTCGAAGTTGTGCTGCCGCTGATCAAGAAATACGGCGCTGCCGTGGTTGCCATCTCCAATGACGAGACCGGTATTTCCGAAGACCCCGATGTGCGTTTCATGGTTGCCAAAAAGATTGTCGAGCGGGCGCAGGACTTCGGCATTCCGAAAGAGGATATTCTGGTCGATCCATTGGTCATGCCGGTCGGTGCCCTGAACGATGCCGGACGCCATGTCCTGCATCTGATCCGCCGGCTTCGTGAAGAGCTCAAGGTCAACACCACCTGCGGCGCCTCCAACTTCTCGTTCGGGCTGCCGAACCGGCATGGTCTTAATGCCAGCTTCCTCGCCATGGCGATTGGCGCCGGCATGACGTCGGCTATCACAAATCCGCTTCATGACCCGGAAATGCAGGGTATCATGGGCGGCAATGTGGTGATGGGTCACGACAGGAATTGCGCGCGCTGGATCCGCAAATTCCGTGAACCAACCCCGGAAGGTGCCGAAGGCGCCGGCAGACGCGACCGCGAAGGTCGACGCAGACGGCGAGAATAATTCGCGAGACGAGAGAGAACGGCTGTGCCACTCGACGAGAACAACGCATTTGTGGCTTTTATGCCATCCGGTCGGCGCGGTCGCTTTCCTATCGGCACGCCCATTCTTGACTGCGCCCGCCAGCTCGGCGTCGACATCGACAGTGTTTGCGGTGGCCGCGGCATCTGCGGTCGCTGTCAGGTCGTCGTAGCCGAGGGTGAGTTTTCCAAGCTCGGTATCCAAAGCGATGCCGATCACGTCAGCCCCAGGGGCGAGCCCGAGAACCTGTTTGATTCCCGGAAAGGTCTGGCAGCGGACCGGCGGCTTAGCTGTCATGCATTGCTTTGGGGCGATGTCGTCATTGACGTGCCGCCCGACAGTCAGGTGCACAAGCAGGTTGTCCGCAAACGTGCCGAGGTCCGCTCCATCCTTATGGATCCGGCGATCCGGCTACACTACTGCGTGGTCGACGAGCCCGACATGCACAACCCGTTGGGGGACTTCGAACGGCTGCTGAAGGCCCTGCATGAACAATGGGGTATTGAGGACCTTGATGAAATCGATATGCGGGTGCTCAGAACGCTGCAAGACGCGCTCCGCAAAGGCGAATGGAAGGTCACCGTTGCCCTGCATAGAAATTTGCGGATCACCGCCGTGTGGCCGGGGCTGGTCAACAGTGCTTATGGCATCGCCTTCGACATCGGTTCGACAACGATAGCGGCACACTTGTGCGATCTTTCCAGTGGCGAGGTGCTGACGTCAGGCGGCGTCATGAACCCGCAGATTCGCTTTGGCGAAGACCTGATGAGCCGGGTTTCCTATATCATGATGAACCCCGGCGGCGAGGTTGATCTGACCCATTCCGTTCGCACCGCCGTCAGCGATCTTGCAAAAAGCGTTATCGATGAAGCCGGCGTGAATGCAGATCAGGTCCTGAATGTCACTGTGGTCGGCAACCCGATCATGCATCATCTGTTTCTCGGCATTAACCCGATAGAACTTGGCGGCGCACCGTTTGCGCTGGCGACCAGTTCCGGCATGACGATGTGGGCGACAGAAGTAGATCTTGAGAGCGTTAATCCCGACGCCAGGGTCTACATGCTGCCCTGCATCGCCGGGCATGTCGGCTCGGACACGGCCGGGGTTATCCTGTCGGAAGAACCGCACCTCAGGGATGAAATGACCCTGATCGTCGATGTCGGCACCAATGCTGAAATCGTTCTCGGCAACCGTAGCGGCTTGCTGGCGGCATCTTCGCCAACCGGCCCCGCCTTCGAAGGGGCTCAGATTTCGTGCGGGCAACGGGCAGCCCCCGGCGCCATCGAACGACTGCGGATTGATCCGGAAACCCTTGAACCGCGCTTCAAGGTCATCGGCAGCGATCTATGGTCGAATGAGCCCGGCTTCGATGCGGAAATCAGCAAAACCGGTGTCACCGGCATTTGCGGCTCCGGCATCATCGAGGCACTGGGCGAGATGCTGCTGGCGGGGGTCTTGCGCACCGACGGGATCATAGACGGCACCATGGCTGCTAAAAGCCCGCGTATCACGCCCTTTGGCCGCACCTTCTCGTATCTTGTGCATCAGGGCGATATGACCATAAGTGTGACGCAGACGGATATCCGCGCGATCCAGTTGGCCAAGGCGGCACTGTATGCCGGAGCGGCCCTGCTGATGGACAAGCTAGGCGTCGACCACGTCGATCGCATCGTGCTTGCCGGAGCCTTTGGCACGCACATCGATCCCAAATATGCGATGATCATCGGCATGATTCCGGATTGCGGGCTGGACCGGGTCTTTGCCGCCGGCAACGCTGCCGGCACGGGGGCCAGAATTGCTTTGCTCAACCAGCAAAGCCGCGATGACATTCAACGCATCGTCAAAACCATCACCAAGGTCGAAACCGCCGTCGAAGCCCGATTTCAGGAGCACTTCGTCAAGGCCATGGCCTTACCGCACGCCGACGCAACGTATCCGCAGCTGCTGGCCGAAGTCCCGGCCCTGGCGGCAAGGCGATCGGCCGCCCATAACTCGGATGAAAATGATCCCTCGCGCAGACGGCGGCGGCGGCCCCACTAAATTTGCAGGTTTGTAATTCAGATACCCCCCTACTAAAACACATGGACGACAAAGATCACAATTACTGGCATCGCTAGCTATTCTTGTCCCTGCTGTCGACAATCACGAATTGTGGGCAGCGTTCATGCTGCTGATGGCGGCACGCGCCGTCACCATGGGCTGGATGCTGCCAGGGCTGCTGCGTGAATTCTAGAGGCTGTCAGACGACCCGGCGTTCGACACTCGGTGTCCGATGATAATGTTCCCGGTAACATTTCGAAAAATGTGAGGCCGAGACAAAGCCGCATGCCAGAGCAATGCTGAGGATCGGCAGACTGGTCTGCCGAAGCAGGAACCGCGCCCGGCTCAGCCGCAGGGACAGGTAGTATTTTGTCGGTGCCGTGCCGAGGTATTTTCGAAACAGCCTCTCGAGTTGTCGCGTTGACAGGCCGACGCCCTCTGCCAGATCTTCACAATTGATCGGCTCTTCGAGGCAGTCCTCCATTTTCTGGATCACGGCCAGAAGTTTCGGATGCGATACGCCAAGGCGGGTCCGCAATTCCATCCGCTGCCCCTCGCCGCCTTCGCGGATACGGTGATGAATCAGCTGATCGGCAACCCCTGCTGCGGTGATGGAATCAAAATGCAGGGCAATCAGTTGCAGCGACAGATCCAGCGCCGCGGTCCCGCCGGCGCAGGTGTAGCGATTGCGGTCGATCTCAAACAGTTCCGTGACGACGTCGAGATCCGGATATTCCTCAATGAATGAAGGAATGTTTTCCCAGTGAATCGTGCAACTGTACCCATCCAGCAAACCGGCTTTGGCCAGCACTTCGCTGCCGGTACAGATCGCCCCGATCCCGGTCCCATGCGATGCCAGCCTGCGTAATTTCTGAACCAGGGCTTTCGTTATGTGCGCTTTCACGTTCAGGCCACTGCAGACGAAAATCGTCTCAAGCCCCTGAATGTCGCTGAACGAGCCGTCGACATTCACCGACAAACCGTTGCTGGCTTTCACCGGCGCACCGTTTTCCGAGAAAACGTCACAGGCATAAAGGTTTTTTTCTGCCAGTCTGTTTGCCAGTCGAAATGGCTCAACGCCGGCACTGAATCCGATCATTGTAAATTCGGGCAGAAGCACAAACCCGATGCGATGTGGTTTACCTTCAATCGTTCCACCAAACATGGTCGGAATCCCTAAATGAACAAACCATTCAATGCTGATTCTAAAGCGACAGTACTGCACCTATATTATTGTGAAAACACACAAATGACAGTAGCGTGAAATCCACGGCAAACCGCACAAGGCCATACTGGCCAACGGTTTTAGGGGGATGGGGTCAACCTATGCACAGTTTCGATAAATCCGAATACGAGGCCCGCGTCAAACGTGTCCAAATACGGATGGCTACTGCGGACATTGACGTGCTTATTACCTGCAATCCCGCCAACATGACTTACCTGACCGGATATGACGGTTGGTCATTTTACACGCCACAACTCGTCGCCGTGAGCGTCGAACACGAAGAACCCGTCTGTATCGTGCGCGGCATCGACCGGCCAGGAGGGTTCGTTACCACCTACCTGAGCGAAGAAAACATGCTCGGCTATCCCGACGATTATGTTCAGGCAACCGACAAGCATCCGATGGACTGGATCGGCAACCAGCTTGTAGAGCGCGGCATGGGCAAGGGTCGCGTTGCCGTGGATATGGATGCCTATTACTACTCGGCCCGGGCGCACGCTTCCCTTACGGCGGCCATGCCGAATGCCACCTTCATCGATTCCGGCAATCTGGTGAACTGGGTTCGCATCGTCAAAAGCGACAAGGAAATCGCCTATATGCGTCAGGCGGCTCGGCTGGTCGAACTTGCCATGCAGGCCGGCATCGACGCCATCAATCCAGGCACCCGGCAATGCGACGCTGTCGCCGAAATCTATAATGCGCAAATTCGCGGTACCGCTGACTTTGGCGGTGAATATACCTCCATCGTACCGATGCTGCCGACCGGTGCCGGGACAACGACGCCACACCTGACCTGGTCGTCCGAGCCCTTCAACTACGGTGAGGCGACGATCCTTGAACTGGCCGGCTGCCGTATGCGCTACCATTGTCCGATGTCAAGAACCGTGCACCTGGGTCCTGCACCTGAACGGATGCAGGAAGTCTCGAATGTCGCCGTCGAAGCCCTGAACATCACCATCGACAAAATTCGCCCCGGCATTACCTGCGAAGACGTTCATGCCATCTGGAACGGCGTTGTCAGCCGTCACGGCATCATCAAGGATTCTCGCATGGGCTATTCCATAGGGCTTAGCTATCCGCCCGATTGGGGCGAACATACGCTGTCGATCCGACCTGGCGACACCACTGAACTCGTGGCCGGGATGACCATGCACGTGATGCCTGGAATTTGGCTCGACAACTGGGGGATCGAAATCAGCGAAGCGGTACTGGTCACGGAAGCCGGTGCCGAGAAACTGTGTAATTTCCCGCAGGCGCTTGTCATCAAGAACTGATACAGACGGCCATTCCCATAGTCCCGAAAATCAAAAAGGACGGTCTTTTAGACCGGCCTTTTTGTATTGGATCGTATGAGCAGGTTCAACCCGGGCTCATACCCCGCAGCCGTTCCGAACGGCGGCGCAGCAGTTCGACCGTCGCCAGCAGCATGATCGAGATGCAGATCAGGATCGTCGCCACCGCCAGAATGGTCGGACTGATGGATTCCCTGATCCCTGCCCACATCTGTCTCGGGATCGTCTGCTGTTCAACAGAAGCGACGAACAGCACTACAACCACTTCATCGAACGAGGTCACAAATGCAAACAGCGCGCCGGAAATAACGCCCGGCAGAATCAGCGGCATGATGATCTTGAAGAAGACGGTCGTCGGATCGGCGCCCAGCATCGCCCCGGCGCGCGTCAGCGAATGGTCAAAGCCACTCAGCGTCGCCGTTACCGTAATGACCACGAACGGCGTTCCCAGAACCGCATGCGCCAGAATGACCCCCTGATAGGTCCCGGTCAGCGGGAAGTAATCATTGACGGTCGCATAGAAGAAGAAAATACCGGCTGCCGTAATGATCACAGGCACGATCATCGGGGAAATCAACAGCCCCATGAACAGACCTTTATATGGCATCTCGGCGCGTGACAGACCAAGTGAAGCAAGGGTTCCCAATACCGTCGACAGGATCGTCGCAAAGAAAGCGATAAAGAACGAGTTGCCGATTGAGGCCCGCCAGATTTCCTGGTTCATGAAGTCCTCGTACCAGCGCATCGAGAACGCCTCTGGCTTCAGTGACATCATTTCAGAGGTAAAGGTGAAATATGGCTCGGCGTTAAAGCTGAGCGGAACAATCACCAGGATAGGGGCGATCAGAAACAGGAATACGAGACCGCAAATGAAAATATACAGCCAGTGCCAGGCTGTTTCGACAGGCCCTGCGTGATCGGGGAGTGAGATTTGGCTCATGTCTCTATTATCCCATCTTCAGTCGGTCGATACCGACAAGCTTGTTGTAAACCCAGTAAAGGATGATAACACCTGCCAGCAGAATACCGCCGAGTGCTGCAGCCAGCCCCCAGTTCAAGGATTTCTGCATATGGAAGGCGATCATATTGGATATCATCTGGCCATCCTGACCACCGACCAGTGCCGGCGTGATGTAATACCCGATCGCAAGGATAAACACCAAAAGACATCCGGCACCAATGCCCGGCAATGTATTCGGAACGTATACACGCCAAAAGGCCAGGAACCGGTGAGCACCCAATGATTCAGCTGCTCGCAGATAGCTGGGCGGAATCGTTTTCATGACGCTGTAGAGCGGCAGCACCATGAACGGCAGCAGGATCTGCGTCATCGCGATGACGGTGCCCTGCGCATTGAAGATCAGCTGTATGCGCTGCGCATCATTGATGATACCGACCCAGACCAGAAGATCATTGATAACCCCTTGCGTCTGCAGCAGGACGATCCACGATGTGGTACGAACCAGCAGTGAAGTCCAGAACGGCAACAGAACCAGAATCATCAGCAGGTTGGATTGCCTTAGCGGCAAGCTCGCCAGCATATAGGAAACCGGAAAACCGAGAATCAAACAAGCAACGGTAACGACGATGCTCATCCACATCGTCCGCATGAATAAATCAACGTAAATGCGGTAATCGGCATCTGCCCGGACAATATTACCCTGGACATCAAATTTACGGTCAACCGCAGCCAGATAATTGACCGTCGTAACGGTCGGTGAGAGCCGCTTCAGCGTTGCCCAGGTTTCCAGCATGCCCCATTCGGGACGTTCATCGATAAACTGCTGCTTGTAGGGTGGCTCCCAGCGTTCAGCCTTGCGCCCGGTTCCGGTAATCACGCTGCGTAAACCGCCTGTTTCAAAATTCAAACGGGTCGCGATCTTGCCGATCTCACGAGATTTTCGGGCTGCCGTTAGATCCTTGGCGAGAGCCGCAAAAGCTTCTTCACCCGGCACGTCCTTGCCATCCCAATTTTCCAGGGCGGCAACAGTCAGCGGCATATGCTGCGCAATCAGCGGATTTTCCACTGAACGATAAAGCATCAAGGCGATCGGATATAAAAAGGAGAAAAAGATAAAAATGAACAGCGGCATGACCAGCACAACGGCACGGATACGTTTTGAACGTTCAGCTTTCACCAATGCTGCTTTAAGCGGTCGCCCATCAGCAGTTGTCAGAAGTTCGCTCATCTCGCCACCTGTTGGTTGTCAGCCCCGATCTCTGTGGATCGCTTAAGCAAAAATATTTAAACCGCGAAGGTTCCGGAGACGGTCACAGACCGCCTCCGGGCGCTTCATCTTTTTTAGTTAGCCAGCCACGAATTGAACCGGTTGTTCAGTTCGTCCTGACGGTCGGCCCAGAATTCAAAGTTATTCTGCAGAGCCGTTTTGAAGTTGGCAGGTGCCGTCGGCATATGCGGGCCCATCGGGATCCCGGCTTCGGCATGCTTACCGATCAGCGGTGCTGACGATTTGCGGGCCGGACCATAGGAAATCCATTTGGCCTGATCAGCGAGACGCTGCGTATCGGTCGAGTACGCGATGAAGTCCATGGCGGTCTTTTTGTGTGGCGCACCTTTGACAACGACCCAGAGGTCAAAGTCATAGACCTGACCGTCCCAAACGATATCGAACGGCTTTTTCTCGGTGGCGATCGCGTTGAAGATACGACCGTTGTATGCCGTGGTCATGGCAACTTCGCCATCGGCCAGAAGCTGCGGCGGCTGCGCACCAGCTTCCCACCAGACGACCGAGCCTTTAATGGTGTCGAGTTTTTTGAACGCGCGATCAACACCGGCTGGTGTAGCGAGCATTTCGTAGACGTCTTTGTTCGCCACGCCGTCAGCCATCAAAGCAAATTCCAAGTTAACTTTCGGCGATTTGCGCAGGCCGCGTTTTCCCGGGAATTTTTTGAGATCGAAGAAGTCGGCAATGGTTTTCGGACCGCCCTTGGGGAACTTCGATTTGTCATAGGCATAGATCGTTGACCAAACGATGCTGGCAACGGCGCAATCGGTAATTGCACCATCGACAAAGTCTTTCGATGCCGGGGTGCCATCAGGTGCTGCCGGCAGGATTTTCGGATCAATCCTTTCCAGCAAACCTTCGTCACAGCCACGAACGGCGTCCGACAATTCGACGTCGACCAAGTCCCATTTTACACTGCCGGCTTCGACCTGTGCTTTGATTTCAGCCAGACCGCCGGAATAGTTCTCGGACAGGATCTCGGTACCGGTCTTTTTGGTGTAGGGCTTATGGTAAGCTTCAACCTGAGACTTGGTATAAGCGCCGCCCCATGACACAACAGTCAGACTTTCGGCGTGAGCCTGAGCTGTCACCATCGCGCCGAGGGCAAGTGCGCCCGCTGCGACGAAGGATGTGAATTTAAGATTTGTTGTCATTCGTAAATAACTCCCTGGTTCATAACTTCTTTACTTTGAAGATGGCCAAATTATTGACCACGGTGCCCTACGAGCGGGCGCGACATGCCTATTTTAAACATGCCGCTGGCCGGGATTCGATTATGCATCGAGTGCCCGGCAATCCTCTGCTTTCCAGCCAAACGTCACTTCGGTCCCAACCTTGAGGGACGAAAGCGCCGAGGCGTTGGCAATCTTGACGACGAATTCATCATCACCGCACACCGAGGCTCGGGTCCGGATGTGATCACCGAGATAAATCAGTTCCTCGATCGTCGCTCTGAATACATTCTGATAGTCGCCCGAGTTGGACGGATTGACAGCCACACGTTCCGGTCTGATCGACAAGGTTGTCTTGGTGCCGACACCTTTGGTGTTGACGTTCTTGGCTTTGATAATTGAGCCGTTCACGTCAACTGTCGCTATTTCGCCGCTGATCTCTTTGACGTCGCCGACGAGGGTATTGTTTTCACCAATGAACTGAGCAACGAAGGCATTATCCGGACGTTCATAAAGCTCGTCCGGCGGCGCCAATTGCTGAATAACCCCGTCATTGAACACCGCGACGCGGTTCGACATCGTCAGAGCTTCAGACTGATCGTGGGTGACATAGACGACCGTCACACCGAGGTTTTCATGGATGTGTTTGATTTCATACTGCATCTGTTCACGCAGCTGCTTATCAAGAGCACCCAACGGCTCATCCATCAGAACAAGGACCGGATCAAAGACCAGCGCGCGCGCCACAGCTACGCGCTGCTGCTGTCCGCCGGAAAGCTGAGCCGGTCTTCGATTGCCGAAGGCGCCAAGCTGCACCATATCGAGTGCCTTGGTCACGCGTTGCTCGATCTCGCTTTTCGGCGTCTTGCGAACCTCAAGCGGGAACGCCAGATTTTCAGCCACCGACATATGCGGGAATAAAGCGTAATTCTGAAACACCATGCCAATGCCACGCTTGTGCGGCGGGACATTGTTGATTGGTGAATTGTTTAAATATATCTCGCCATGCGTCGCCGGTTCAAATCCTGCAAGCATCATCAGGCATGTTGTTTTACCGGAGCCGGACGGTCCAAGCATCGTGAGAAATTCCCCACGTGCAACATCCAGGTTAAGGTCTTTTACAACAAGTGTTTCGCCATCATAGCTTTTTTGAACGGATTCAAACCGAACGAGCGGATCATTGTTTTCCGTCATACCACCCTGCGCCATCCCTGTTTCGTTTGAGCGCCGCGCCTTATGGCACGATCATTATTGAATTTAGTCCATCACGGTCGAAGTATGATTTCAAGGCCGATCATGACGGTGTCCGATTTGCGACTATTTTTGGCATTTAAGTGACCCAAAAAATAATTGCCGCGTAATTGGACTTTTTATTTCCCCACGCCAAAGGCTAACACGATCTGTACAGGAAACTCAAACACACTATGAATTTTCTCCTGCCGAAGCGGAGATGAGCCAGAAAATCACTGTCGAATAAATTATGTGTATTCTGCCCCGTCAGCAGTCACCAAAGGCTCGGGTAACCGCCGAATATTATTAGGTCATTTCTTATACGTGATCTGCTGGCGATACAGAAGAATAACCAGCACTGCAAACGCGGCGGCATAAGCGATGGAAAGTCCGACCGGCAATCCGGTATTGATGCTGATTATACCCATCAGCCCCATCCCGGCAGGAATGAGCAAGCCAGCATGCTGCGCGATGCGGGCGATCAGAACATTTCTCGTATGGTGAATAGCCACGCAGTATGCGCGAAGAACTTCAAACGGACTGGTAAAAATTATCAACCCCGTCAAGCCAACGAGCATCGAACTTACCGCGGCCCAGGATGAACCGAACAACCACGGAACGAACTGTTCTGCGTACAAGCCCGTAAGAACGGCAACGATGGTCAAGGGGACAATGATGGCGATGATCGCATAGTTCCGCCCCCGTTCACGACGGGTCGGGTCTTCGGTCCGCGAGAACCAGTTCATGGCGATCCGATTGACAAAGGGTGTCAAAATTTGATGTGGAATTCCGGCCAGCCTCTGCGCCTGAAAGAGAATACCGGCAACCGCATCGCCACCCAGATACCCCGCCATCAAAATTGTCAGACGCTGGAATGAGCCTTCCAACAGACCGTCCAGCCAAATGCCCCGAGATTCAAAATACAGGGACTTGTACTCTTCGCGTGACAGAAGCCTGATGTGCCGGATCGTGACACCGCCCACTTTGAACAAGGCCAATAAAGCCGAGAATGTTGATACGACCTCGCGAATGATCAAGGCCATCACACCGCCGCCCAGAAGCACCACTGCGAGAGCTGAGAAATGCCCGGTGATCGCCGAACCCGACTCAATAACGGTCAACTGCTTGTAGGGCATTTTGCGTTCAAAATAGGCCTTGTTCAGAACCGTCCAATGACGCACCGCAAGGGTCAGGACGATCAGTGTCTGCCATCCGCCGAGGTTCCCCGACACCAGGAGCCATAAAAAAATGAGTGCCGTAGCCAGCACTGTTTCCTGTAGTGCGGCGTTGAAATAGACGTCTTTCGCATGATCGTTGAAGGCCAGTTCCGTTGACCTGATAATGAGGATGTTTGTACGGATGGAAATGACCGAATAAAGCAGCGATGCCTCGGCGAAGGTAATTGCAAACCAGCCAAATTCTGAAGGCGTGATATAGCGGACCAGCACAATATTGATGGCGAATGCCAAAGCCGCCTGAAAAACATGCCCCCCGGTCAGAAGAATGCTGCCAATCCTAACCTCGTTCATTTTGAGCATTGGCCTAGAAGATCCTTATGTTTGCAGGATCAAGAGAATTTAAACGGGGCTGCCTGATCTTCAGTGCCTGCTGGAAAGATTCCGCCTTTTCACCAGGCACGGCATAGATATTGCCAACTCTTCGAAAAACAGCACTTGCGGACAACTGTGCAAGCTGGCTCCGGCGCCGGATGCCTTTATATTTGCCCCAGGCATAAAAAACATACGCATCCGGGAAGGATGCTGCGAAGACATCGGCGTCTCCGAATTGCTGATGCCCGGCATGAGACATCTCCATCAGTATCGTCGGCCTGTTCAATTGAAAGGTGCTGCGCAGACCTTGCAAGACACTCAATTCGACGCCTTCGACATCGATTTTGACCAGATCAATCCCCTCCTGCAGCGCATTTTCCGCCAGCAATTTATCGCCTATTCTGACCTCAACATTCATCGATTGTTTTTCATTAACCCGACCATACGATTTCAGAAACGAGCTATCACCACTCTCCTGACTTTTGTAAAGCACTGCCATTTTATCTTCATTGCCCAGCGCAACGGTGAATATTCTGATATTAGAAATTTTGTTGAGAATGATATTCTTCTCAAACCTTGGCAGAATTTCGATGTTGGGCTCAAACGCCAGAACCTGCTTGCAGAACTGCGATAGAAATAAAGAGTGCTGACCGACATTTGCCCCGATATCGAGAAATGTTCCGGTTTTCTGTAGCTCCGCAATGGCTTGTAAAACCAACAGGTCGGCTTCTTCATAAGCACCATAAAACAGGATGTTCCAGTCGATAAAACTATCGGCACACCCCTGATACTCAAGCGCCCCGAGATTTAATTGGAAATGGCACCCGCTGTCCCTGTCGGGATTGAAAAAAAGCCGGATCAGACGATCACAGCCACGCAGGCGACTGGCGATCGTGAAAAGCCTTAATCCCTTGGCAATCGCAAAGGTTCGTTTATTCAGCGGTAATGTCATAGTGTCACTTGTGGTTGAATGTGCATTCCTGCGGATGTCGACATTGCGCTTTCAGAATTGCCTCGTTCTCAGGGCAAAATCAGGTGATAAGATGCGAGGATCGGCCCAGTGACGCAAAACAAATTTATACGAAGGTATTGAATGTCCTGTTCTCTTAAAACCAACGATACCCAATGGAACGGCGACATCATTCATCAATTGCTATTGATTGGACTCGCGATTGTCGCGGCATGCCTCGCTTTGGCGGCGGTTTTACCAGCCTGGACTGTTAGAAGCCTTGTTGCCGTGGCCTTTATTTTACAAATTTCCCATGAACTGAAGCGCGGAGATTATGCCTTTCTCAAGTCGCCGGTATTCCTGTTATCGGCGGCAGCATGTTTCGGATACTCGCTATATATATCCATCGCCAGATTTATCCTGTTACAGGACTTTATGGGTGATGTTTCATTTATTCGCGTTGCAGAAATCATCTGGCTCACAAACCAGTACAGTTATATCGGACTCAAGGCAGAAATGTATGTGCTCGCTTTCGCCATGTTCGGATTAAGCTTACACATCGTGACAGGTATTCTGGAAGCGGCGCGTGTCTTCGATATCAAGTCCATCCCGCTTTCATCCAAGCTGGTTGCTCCTTTAACGGCGGCTTCACTTGTTCTGACCCTGGTTGGACTGGGGGCAAACTATTTTGATTTTGCAGACGGAGCCGTCTCGCGTTTCCTTTCGGGCGCATATCCGCCGGTTCAGGCATTTATGATCATTCTCCTGCTGCACTTCATGCTTATCACCAAAACAAAATACATCTGTTTTTGGATCGCCGCGCTTACAGCAATATCTTTTTTATTAATAAACTATAATGCAAAAATACCAGTATTTATAATAGTTTCAATTATTTCATACTACGTTTTTACCTATAAATTGAATAGTATTAAAATAGCAAAATACATAATAATATTAATATTATTATTTATTGTATTAATTGAAATATCACAAATCTTGCGAACAAGGGATTCATCAATTCTGCACGGCACGAATACAACCGTGGCACCCGAAATTTCCATGACTCTCGATGTGATTATTTCCAAGACTTTCCTGCGGCAGTTTGCGACCGGGAATTGTTTCCAGAACGTCGTCAATCTGCATGAAAACGATACTTTCGAATGGCAAAAGCAACTCTTCTGGATTCGCGCACTCATTCCAAGAAAAATATGGCCCGGTAAAGAGAACCTGTCTCTTGGGTCTTCATATTCCACCAAATACTGCGGCGATCCTGTAAAGACCTCCCATAGCGCCTCCATCACATTGCTCGGACAGCCCATGATCATGGGCGGCAATTGGGGGCTGATCCTTCATGGTGGAATATTACTGATGGGACTTGGCGCTTTAACGCTGATTACACGACGGTATCCAGGCTTGGGCACCGTCTATGTCATGGCCCTTTTGCCCTGGTGGATTGATTTTGATCAGGACTTCGCACTTTACGTTGCCAATGCCATAAAATTCTCACTATTTATGTTTGTTGTCGGCGTCCCCATAATGCTGGTGCAACAGCCCATCAAAATTCAGAATTCAGACCAAACATAACGTGCTGTACGAACCGGCACTTCCAAGCAGGTAACCGATGCCTCAAGAAAATACTCCGTCAGGATCAGATGCAAAGAAAACCATTCGCGTTGTGATAAACGGCATTCATGCGAAAAGCGGTGGCGGCGTTACATATTTGCGTAAAATGCTTCCGGAACTGGCCGTGCAACCCGACATCGAAATGCACCTTCTGATACATATTGATCAATTTGATTTGTTTTATCCGATTCCGGAAGGCATCCACGTTACGACTTTCACCTTCAAACCGACGCTTTTTGTGACCTTCATATGGGAACAGTTCTCATTACCCCTTATTGCCAGCGCAATGGGCGCAAACGTGGTATTCTCGCCTGCCAACTATGGCCCTGTTTTTGCCAGAAATCATGTCATCTTGCTGCGTAACGCGGTTTCGGTCATTCGCCATATCGACCGTCTCGCACCGGCGCTGTATTGGACCATATTGTCGATTGCCACACTGGTCTCTTTCATCACATGCAAACGGGCGATTGCCGTATCCAATTATGCTGCGCGCATTTTGACTTTCAACCTGCCTTCATTTTTGAAGCGAAAACTTCATGTCGTTTATCATGGTGCGACACCGATCATACCATCTCGCAGTTCTGACAGAGTTCCTGGCGTAGATCTGCTGGCCGTTTCCGACATCTATATCCAAAAAAATTATCATTCACTCGTCGAAGCGTTCGCACTCATCAAATCACGTCATCCGGCATTGCGCCTGAATATTGTCGGTCGAGAAATCGACAACCACTATGCAGCGCGGATACGTTCACTCGTCAAAAAGCTTGGTATCGATAAAGACGTTCAATTCATGGGGCATCTCGGCATGAGTGAAATCGATGACCTCTACCGCTCGTGCCTGATTTTCGTCTTCCCTTCGGTTGTAGAAACATTCGGCAACCCGCTCCTCGAAGCAATGTCCGCAGGAGCGCCGATCGCCTGCTCCGCAACGGCCGCAATGCCGGAAGTCATTGGCGATGCCGGCTTGTTGTTCAACCCCTTTGACGTAAAGGATATCGCCGCCAAGATTGAGCAAATTCTTGCCGACCCCGATCTTCAAAAGTCCCTTGGTGCAAAAGCTTTACTGCGTTCAAAGCAGTTCACATGGAAAACAACGGCCGATAAAACGACTGCCATTCTACGCGATTCCGTCAACATGAAGTCGCTGGAAAAGCCGCACTTTCGATGAGCACGTCAGTCCTCATCGTTACCTTGCCGCCATTCAAGGGTGGGGTGCCGACCAAAGCCAGTATTTTGGCACAATTTCTCAGGCGACGCGGGCATCAGGTAACAATTGCCTATTATGCGACCTTGTCGGACCACCCTGATCTCGTGATTCCCAGCTGGCAGCTTCTGAACGGAAAATCACCCTCAATCTCAACCGGCACCTGCTTCACAGACTTCCCCAGTATTGCCGTCGGCTGTTATCTGCCGGAATTGGAGTTTACGTATTACCTGCCCTCAGATCGCTGGCGTCAGGTGCTGTCAAAATTTGATCGCCATATTGCCGTCGGCGGCACCGTTCTGGTTTCAAACCTGCTCGCCGATATCGCAAAACCGTTTCTGGTCTGGTGTGCCAGCACGATGATCGACGACCGCTTTCATCGCCGCGCCGCCATGCCCATTGCAAGGCGCCTGATCGACACGGTATTGATCGGTCCAGTTCAGCGCATTCTCGAGAAACGCGTACTCGGCGGGAGAACGCAGTTTATGACGGTAAGCAATTATACCCGCGACAGCCTGATCGCAGCGGGTGGCGATCAGGTAAATTTCTCCACAGTCCCCGTACCTGTTGATACGAGGACCTTCTCTCCACCGCAAGTCGTGCCGACAGGGATCATTGGCTTTGCCGGTCGCACAGATGATCCAAGGAAAAACATCCCCCTGTTGCTTCGCGCGATGCGCATCCTCTTGCAGCGGGGTGAGAGCCTGTCATTGACCCTGACAGGCTCTCCAACATCGGAAATATCCTCAGAAATCCAGCGCCTGGGTATTGCCAACCATATCACGTGGACCGGTTGGCTTGGTGATCAGGGCCTCGCCGACTTCTACAAAAACATCGATGTCTTTGTCTTTCCTTCCGGCAAGGAAGGCCTTGGCATCGCCGGCATCGAAGCCATGGCCAGCGGCGTACCCGTGGTCTCCACGCGCTGTGGCGGGCCTGAGGATTATGTCATCGACGGGAAAACCGGGCGACTGGTTAACGATGATCCTGAAGATATGGCCGATGCCATTGCCGGCATCTGTTCTGATCGTGCCGAGCGCGACCGAATGGGCCGCAACGCCCGTGCCCATATCGAAGAATTCTATGGCATGCAGCGTTTCGAGGAAACTATGTCGGCGCTTTGGCACAAAACCTGGGGTGACACGCTATAACGATCAAACTGACATATCTGGTGTCGCACCCTATTCAGTATCAGGCACCCTTGCTGCGCCGGATCGCTTCCGAACCGCACATCGCGCTGCGCGTGTTATTCGAACGGCTGGCACCCGAACACCGATATTACGACGAGGGGTTCAAGCAGCAGATCAAATGGGATGTGCCGCTGACCGAAGGGTATGATTTCGCTGCGTTCCAGGACATCAATATGGAGCGTGAAATTGCAGCATGCGACGTCCTCTGGCTGCATGGGTGGCAATCGCCGGCGTTTCGCAAAGCCCTGCGGCTCGCCCAGAAGCACACCAAGCCGGTGCTGATGCGGGGCGAAAACTGCGCATTGGCAATGCCCGACGACGCCGGCATTCGCGGCTGGCTCAAACGATTTTATCTTGCCAATATCTTTTCGCGCTGCACCGCCTTTTTGGCGATCGGCAGTCTGAATGCTGCTTATTACAAAGACCACGGCATTGAGAGTTTTCGTATATTTTCGATGCCCTATGCGGTCGATAACGATACCTTCAGGGATGCCGCCACCCATGCCCGACAGAACAAAGAGGTCCTTAAAAGCCGCCTCGGCATACCTGCGTCCGCCCCGGTGGTCCTGTACAGCGGAAAGCTGTCACGCCGCAAACGTCCCGATCTCCTGGTCAAGGCCATGGCCAGACTGACCGAGATGAATCCAAAGCCGCATATGCTGTTCGTCGGTGACGGCGAGATGAAAAACGAATTACAGGATATGGCCCCGGATGCCGTATTCGCAGGTTTCGTCAATCAAAGCGAACTGCCGGCTTATTACGATATGTCTGACGTATTTGTCCTGCCATCCGAACGAGAACCGTGGGGGCTTGCCGTCAATGAAGCCATGGCCTGCGGCACGCCGGTCGTCGTCAGCGACGAGGTTGGTTCGGCACCGGATCTTGTCGACGGCAAAAGCGGCATTGTCTTCCCGAGCGGGGATACCCAGGCACTCAGCGAGGCCATTGCGAAATGCCTCGCTAACTCATCACAGATGGGCATTTATGCAGCCGAAAAAATCACGCGTTGGGGATATGATGCCGACATCACTGGACTCAATAAGGCCTTAAGCGCAATGGTCGCAAATCATGAGCATTGAAGCGCAATGGCATTCGCCACCTTTCGTGGTGATCGTCGGACAACTGTTCGATGCTTCCAGAACCCTGCAACGGGCCGCTGCGATGCAGGCTATGGGATGTCCGCTCATCAGCATTCCGATAACCAAGCCGGGGCAGAATTATGAAACCCGACCATCACTGGTCACGCGAATCCGCCATCGGTTGCGGTTGCCTGGCGACCCGGCGGGTGCCAACCAGGCCATTCTTTCATCTCTCAACGACAAGGTCGAAATCCTCTGGCTTGATGCTGCGGACATGATCAGGGCCGACACGCTGCGCGCTGCAAAGCAAAAACATCCGGATCTCTCGATCGTATGGTATTCGGAAGATGACATGATGAACCCTCGCCTGCGTACGCGCTGGCTGGAAGCGGCCGTGCCATATATAGACCTGTGGGTAACGACCAAGTCATTCAACACAGCCGCTGATGAAATACCTGCCCTCGGAGTTCAACATATGCTGTTCGTCAACAACAGCTATGATCCCCTGATCCATCGGCCGCTTGCCATCAGTCAGGATGATATAACCCGTTATGGTTCACCGGTCAGTTTCATTGGCACTTATGAAGAGCCCCGCGCAAAATCGGTTTTGCATTTGGCACAGGCAGGGTATGAGGTACGGGTCTGGGGTAATGGCTGGAACGGCATGAAAGCACTTCACGATAAACTGAAGATCGAAGGCCGCCCCGCCTATAATGATGAATTTGCAAAAGTCATCGCTGCCAGTGATATCAACCTGTGTTTTCTCAGGCATGCAAATCGTGATTTTCAAACCTGCAGGTCCATTGAAATTCCCGGATGCGCAGGTTTTATGGTCCATGAAAGAAACCCGGAGATTGAGGGATTGTTTCGTGATGGTCAGGAAGCCTTATACTTCTCTGATGACCATGAACTGATTAACATCTGTTCCGCATGGTTGGGCAAAAATGATCATCGTCGGCGCGTTGCCGAAGCGGCCAAACAACGGGCTGAAGAATTATCCATGGATCACCGCGCCAACCTGACACGGGTATACAATGAACTGGTTAGACTCGGGAAAGTTCAAGGCCAATGAGAATTCTTGTAAATGCCTTGTCGGCGAGGCGTGGCGGTATCATTACCTACACTCGAAATCTGATGCGATCCTTAAAGCAGCGGGATATTGATGCCGTATTTGCTTTGCAGGAATCAAGCGAACTGGCTTGCGAAGATGTTGAAACGGAACTGTTCCCGGTCACCGACATGCGCCCGATCACCCGGGCGATCTGGGAACAGACAATCTGGCGATATGCCGTAAAAAGAATAAATCCTGATGTTCTGTTCTCTTCGGCGAACTTCGGCTTATTGGCCCCGCCGGTTCCGCAAGTCCTGCTGATCCGCGAAGGCGGACTGTTCGACCCCGAGTATCTGGGATACATCGCGCCCAGCCTAGGGGCCAAGGCCGCCTACTCCCGGACCTTACGTCGCAAACTGATTCTGGCATCGGCACGTGCTTCGGAAATCGTCATGACACCAACAGATGCGATGAATGACCTTCTGAGTTTGTGGGCCGATGACATGTCCGACCGGGCCGAAAAAAATATTTACGGCACCCGGCTCGATCATTTTGTCCTGGCCATAAACCCGCGGCCTTGGCGGGAAAATAACGTCCTGAAACTTCTTGTCGTTTCGGCTTACTACCCGCACAAGCAGCCCGGCCTGATTTCTGAAGCAACACGTATCCTGAATGCCATCGGCATACCGACGCATTTAACACTCACCATGAGTCTTGATGACATCGCCGATACGCCCGGTGGCGCCAAGGACACATTTCTCGTCAAGAAAGGCATCGAACGTGGTGACACGACACTGCTTGGCGCCGTTGCCTATGATGAGCTACCTTCGCTGTATCACGAGCATGATGTGTTTGTGACGGCCTCACTTTCCGAAACGTTTGGCCACCCACTGGCAGAAGCCATGGCAGCAGGCTTGCCCACCGTTGCCGCCGACACGCCCGTGCACCGGGAAGTCTGCAAGGATGCCGCCACATATTTCAAGGCGACATCGGCACAGTCACTGGTCAGCACCATACAGGAACTCGATAATCATGCTGATCTGAGGCAAAGCTTGAAAGACCATGCCCTGATCTATCCCAAAACCGAATACAGCTGGGACGGACATGTCGATCGCTTGCTGGATTGCTTCGAGCGCGCGATTGCCAAACGAAAGAGTGCGTCATGACAGATCTAGAATATCCGGCCTCACGGAACAGATGACCACACCGCTGCGGATCGTTGTCGTCAACCATGTGCATCCCAAGCGCCGGCATGTATCCGCTTTGCGCATGCGGATGTTCGCTGAACTTCTGGCAAGCGCCGGCGATCAGGTGATCCTTCTCAGTGAACCCGAAACCCCGGATGACACCGGCAACGCGCCAGAGTCCCTGCCCGACCTGATCAAGACACACGACTGGTCGGCACCTCTTTTTGTTTCATGCCGACCGCAGTCCCATGCGCTTCTCAAGGCTGCCCGCGAAGGCCGTATTCCGGCCGGTTTACGGCAAGCCATCCTTGGCTTTTCATATCTGACGTCGGGCGGCGTGTTCGCCGACTGGCGGCAAGCGGCGGCAAGACTTTTGCCTGCCATTGCCGAAACCTTCAAACCCGACGTTGTCCTGGCGACATTCGGCAACACCGACACATGGTCGATTGCCCAAAGCCTTGCCGGGCGGGCCAACTGCCCCTGGATTGCAGACATGAAGGACAACTGGCAAGCCTTTGTACCGGCCGGATTTCGCAAGCTGACGGCAGGACGATTTGCCGACATGGCACATCTGACGGTTTATTCCGAAGCGCACCTGGATCAAGCCAACCGCTGGTTCCAACAAAACAAAACGGTGATCTACAGCGGTTTCGATCAGGCCATGCACAACCCGAAAACACCACCAGATATTTCCGACAACATTGTTCTCAGCGGCAGTCTTTATGACGAAAGAAATCTCGGTATTTTCATTGATGGTGTGCGCAAGGCTTCGACAATATCTTCACCGAAGTCCTCAACGACACTGATCTATGCCGGCAATGAAACAGAAAAGTTTCTGAATGCCACGATATCCCTGAAGGGTATCTGTGCCATGGAATGCCTTGGTTTTGTCGATAGCGCTGCCCTCAACGAATTGCAGGCATCGGCACGTGTCAACGCCTACATCGCCAATCCGTCGAGCCTGTTCCAGCAAAAGCTTCTGGAACTCGTCGCTGCGGCACGCCCCATACTTGTCGTCCCCGGCGAAAGCCCCGAAGCCGTCGGAATTGCCGAGAAAACCGGCGGCACGTTGCACCTGTGCCCTGACGCATCGTCTGTTGCCGAGGCCATCGAAGCTTCAACGAAACAAACAGCTCCTGTGCGAAACGCAAAAATCGATGCATATTCATGGGCAGCGCAAACCGAACGACTGAGAGCCATCATGCAAAGCATGATCGACCAGGCCCGATGAAAGTACGTATTGCCGTACATGGTCGGTTCCATGCCTTCGAACTGGCGTTGGGACTGCATCGGCAAGGCATTCTTGAATGTCTGCAAACGACCTACCCGGAATTTGCCGTCAGGCGCGTTATCGGCAGCGACGTTCCGCTTGCAACGGCACCGCTGCTCGAATTGTGGCGCCGCCTTGGGCCGAAACTGACCAGCAGGGCCGCCGTCAATGTCACGGTTGCCAAAAAATTTGCGCAAACCGTTGCCGGCAGTCTCAAAGCCTCCAATGCCGATATTCTGATCGGCTGGAGTTCGGCAACTCTTGATGCCATTCCCGTTGCGCACGACAAAGGCATGCGCGTAATCATTGAGCGCGGCTCTACCCATATTTCGCATCAGTCCGAAATGCTGGCCGCCGCTAACAAATCCCTCGGCATCGTTGTAGCGCCAACCCCAGCCGAGATCATTGACCGCGAACTGATGGAATATGATGCCTGCGACGCCATCATGGTCCCTTCTGAAATCGCGGCGGCTTCATTTGTCCGCCACGGCATTCCACGCGAAAAGATTTACGTCAACCGCCTGGGTGTCGATGTCAGCCAGTTTGCACCGCCCCTGACACCTGTGCTCAACGCCGTTCCGAAAATCCTGTTTGTCGGCGAGATCAGTGCCAGAAAAGGCATCGCGACGCTGCTGCGGGCCTTTGCAAAAATCAATGGCTCGGCAGAACTGGTTTGTGTCGGCCCTGTGGACGGAGATTTTCAGGCCGCGCTGAACACACTGCCGCTAAAAAATGTCACATTCAAAGGCACGATGTCACGCAATGACATTCACCAGGCGTATCAAAACGCCGATATCTTCTGCCTGCCCTCCGCCGAAGAAGGGTTTGGCATGGTCGTCCTTGAGGCCATGGCTTCAGGCTTGCCGGTGGTCATTTCCGATCAGGTCGGCGCCGGCGATCTGATCACCGATGACAAGAACGGTCTGATCGTTCCCTACAATGACGAAGCGGCCCTCAGCGACGCCTTGCTCAGACTTGTCGGCGATGCGGGGTTACGATCTGACTTGGGTGCGGCCGCGATGCAAACGGCGGGCAGCACACTGGGCTGGGACGGCTATGTCGACCGTGCCATCGCAATCTATCAATCGATACTGAATTAAGCGAACGGACTGATTGCCGGCAAAGCCCTGGCGCGGGCGACAAATCGCTCCTGCCAGAGCTGGCAGATCATCGGCTTCCAGATCGTTGAGGCCATGTTTTTTTCACCACCCCGGAATCGTGTCAGCGCTTTTTGCCACCAGCCGGCATCCCAGTAGCAGCTGGATGCGAACGCCGGACTCGAAAAAACGTCATTAGCCAGTGCCCCCAGAGACCCTGTCAACCAATGACTGATCGGCGGCTGAAAGCCCTGTTTCAGCCAGCGCGTACGCACCCCTTCCGGAACAACGCCCTGCATCGCAGTTCTAAGCAAGTGCTTGGTTTCAGCGTCGCCCATCAGATGTTCAACCGGCAGCGTCATGACGAATTCCAAAATCCGGTGATCGCAAAATGGCAGCCGGACTTCACGGGAATGCGCCATTGAATTGCGGTCGCCGTAACGCAGCAGGGTTGCCAGAAAACCATTGCAGGCATCCTTCTGCAAAGCTTCCAGCAAGGGCAGTTGAACGTCTGCCGGTTCACCCTTGGCCGCAACACTGGAGGCCCATTGCCCGTTCATACCGAACAGCACGCTGCTGCCGCGCCCCAGAAGATGCGCAAGTCCGTTGCGGAGAGCGAACGGCATGGCCGTTTTCCAGCGGTTCCGCTGCATCGAGAGCGCCATCGGATAACGCGTTTCAATGGCAGCTTTTTCGCTGTCATCCAGTTTGCCTGCCTGCGTTCTGGAAATAATGTAGTTGGCAAAGTACTGCTCATAGCCGCCAAGAATTTCGTCGCTGCCCTGACCGTCCAGCAGAACCGTCACACCGTTTTCGCGGGCCAGTTTAAAGACACACCATTGGGCGTATTGGCTGGCGCTGTCGACCGGCAGTTCGTTCATCCAGATGAAAGCGTCGAGATCCTCTATCAGCCCGTCACCGTCTGGAAAGGTTTCATGCTGATCGGCGCCGGTTGCATCGACAACCATGCGCGCCCACGCCCCTTCATCTGCCTCGGTATCCGGGAAGCGCCCGGTAAACACATGATAGGGATTTGTCCGACCAGCGTGTGCGCGGGCGATACAGGTGATCGACGAGGAATCCAGCCCGCCCGACAAACATGATCCGAGGGGGACATCGCTGCGCATCCGCAGCTTGACCGAATCCTCAAGCAATGCGCGAAAATGTTGGGCTGCATCATCGGGCGAGACCGTCCGGGATTGGCCTGTTTGCGGTGCCTGCCAATAGGACTCCAGATGACACGACAGTGTTTGCAGATCGATGAGCAGCTTTTCGCCGCCACGCAATTGCCGGATATCCCTGAAGACGCTGTCGCGTTCCTGATCCAGCGATGAAGAGGTATCGACAAAAAAGCGCATCAAACGCTCATCATCAATTTCCGCCCCGATCCCCTGCAACGTCAGGAGCGCCTTGTACTCGGAAGCGAAAGCGACAAACCCGTCCTTTTGCACAAACAGTAACGGCTTCTCGCCAAAACGGTCGCGAGCGCAAAAAATCACCTTTCGCACACTGTCATGAATGGCGAAAGCAAACATGCCGTTGAGTTTTTGCAGACACGCTTCGCCCCATTGGCGATAGGCGGCAAGCAGCACTTCGGTATCACTTTCGGTCGAGAACGATACGCCGAGTGCCTTTAATTCGCTTTGCAGTTCCCGGTAATTATATATCTCACCGTTGTAGGTAATGGTGAGGGTTGTATCGGGACTGTGCATGGGCTGTGCGCCATGATCGCTGACGTCAATGATGGCCAGGCGCCGATGACCGAAACAGACCCGATGATCGGGCGAAATCCAGATACCTTCTCCGTCAGGCCCGCGATGCGCCATCAGATCGGTCATGGCTTTGACCGCATGCGCATTCACCGCGCGCGTACCGATGATGCCGGCGATGCCGCACATCAGCGACACCCCCAGGCACGGCCGGCATCACTTGCAACATCGTGCAGTCCCTCATCACGCAAAAGCTTTGCAACCTCGAGATGGTTCTGCCGTTGTTCGTAAACCGGGCCATACCAGTCGATGGTATCAAGCAGCGTCATCTTGTATTGTTGTGCCAAGGGAATCCCTTTCGGATGCACCGAACAGATCGGCAGGAAACGGTTGAAAGCCCGCACCACCGGAATTTTCGCCATTACCACCGAAGGCAGGAAAAACACGGCGCAAAGAATCTGACAAAAAGCCTGCAGGGTGCCGAACGGCCATGACGGTGTCGTCAGCCTGAGTAGCCTCTTGATAAGCTGCAGGTCACTGTAGGGTGATTGCTCATAGAAATTATAGAACACACGCCCACCCGGCTTCAGGTATTGGATCAAAGCCCGCATCACCAGTTCCGGATCATGGGTGTGCTGAATGACCCCGGCACAGTGTATCGCATCGAAGCTGCCTTGCTTGAACGGCAACGCCGTGAGATCCGCCTGTATCACCGAAACGGTGCCCCGATCAGCGCTGGCCCCGGTGGTCTCGGCAGCGGTTTCCCGACAGGCTTCAACCGCACTCGACAGATCGCAGGCCACCACGTTGGCACCGAACTGCGCCATGACATCACTGAACCGGCCGGCCCCGCATCCGGCATCAAGGATAAGCTTTCCCTTCATCCAGTCCTTGTCCCAACGCGTGTCTTTCACAAATCGGGTTTCCGACAGGGTGTGCCCGGACAGGCGGTCAATCTGCACGGTGCGATAGGTACGCCACTGGGTTCCGAAATTCTCGGCATAATTCTCGCGCTGTCCGACAAATCTGGGAATGCCGCGGACAATCGGATAGTCACGGCCACAGCTGATACAAGCAAGATCGCGTTGACCATCGACGTTTTTGGTCTCGCTGAACGCAAGGGATGACTGGCAATGCGGGCACACCAGGAAATCGAGGACCTGGTCCATCATGCAGGCACCTGATCGTCGTGCCACAGCCACAATGAGGACAACGCCAGTGCTATCGACGCTATCCACCAGGACTGCCACATGCCGAAGGTGGCATTGGCGGCGATGAAGATGACCGTGATGGTTTCTGCACGGACGAGGATTTCACGCCTGGAAAACGTTTCCCATCCCTGCGGCATATATGCCCGCCATAAAATCATGGCGAGAATGATCAACCCCGGGACACCCAATTCAAGCCAGACCTGGAGGATTGCATTATGCGGGTGCAAGGGCAGCATCTCGGCACCTTTTGCAAAGGCCTTGTGCCCCCCCGGCAGAGATCGCGAAGCATCAAATCCCCAGCCGAAAAAAGGTTCCTTGGCGGCGGCATCCGCAGCAAATCGCCAGATATGATAGCGATGGACGAGGGATCCGACGAGACTGCCCTGATCCGCAGCTTGTTGAGTTTTTGTCTGATCTTCGACAAACACGACGGCAATCCGGTCAAGCACCAGCGGCATTGAAATCGGCGCCGTCAGGGTGAAAACCACCAGCACCAAAGCCAGAAGTTTAGGCAAATTGCCAGGCTGTCTTCGAAACAGCACAAAGCTTAGCAGACTGAAACCGATCAGGATCGTCGCCGTAATCGAGCCGATAAGCAACGACAGTGCCAGAGCGATCCCCCCTGCCACCCACAGAAGGCCGATTCGCTTTTGCTTGTCGAGCGCACTGAGCAGGCTCGGAAACAGAAACGCCAGCACCATTAAGCCCGGATAGAGAATGGATATCTTGCTCCCCCGATCAATGGGGATGATATCCTGCTGCAAAACGTCAATCGCCAGATAGCTGGCCACCAGCAAACCGAGCGCTGTCAGCGTACCGATCTGCATGGCCTGAATAATTCTCTGTTTGAGCTCCTTTGGCGAAACCCGGCATTGCCAGCTGACCAGAAAATACAGGCTGACCAAGCCAAGGACCTGTGCGATTTTACCGAGGTTTTCCTCCCCTTTATGGGAAATGAAGCTGGTGATAACCATCCAGATGGCGAACAGGCCGAATATCAGCAGGGCCCCAGACGGCAAAAGATCGCGAACCGCCCGTTTTTTCACGATAGCGAATAACGCCGTGAGACCGCATAAAGCGAGCACGATCACCGTTCCCTTGTTGGCGAAAATCGCAATGACCGGAAGCAGCCCGAAACCAAGGACCGGGACCCAATCAATGGGGCGTATATTCGGCATTTTCCCGATCTGATTCACACTTGTTCTTTCGTCGTCAATGAACAGCAGTTGGCTTGAAACATTCTATGTTTTAGAGAGTTTTAAGCGTGCTTGCCATCTTCGTTATCATATCAAAAGGCACTTATTCATCCCTTGGCACCCGTTATTCATGCGGTTAGAGCCTGTAACATGCAAGGATCAGCGCTTAAACTTTTGCCAGCACGCCTGCGAACGTTCATAAACAGGCTCTGGATTCTAATTTGGCTGGTATCAGGAAGGGCATATTTCGGTGTGTGGCATCGCAGGGATTTTCGCATTTTCGACATCGGCGCACGTTGCTTCTGACGAACTCGTTCGTTTGAACGATTCCATGCCGCACCGCGGCCCGGACGGCAGCGGAATCTGGTTATCCGAAGATCGAAAAATCGGCCTGTCCCACCGCCGGCTGGCCATCGTCGATCTGACCGATGACGCCCGTCAACCGATGACCGACGCCGAGGGCTCGATACAGCTCACCTTCAACGGCGAAATCTACAACCATGCGATTCTCCGCAAGGAACTGGAAGCTGCCGGACACCGTTTTCGCACGGATCATTCGGATACCGAAGTTCTCGTACACGGCTACAAGCATTGGGGCATAGACGGGCTCGTTGAACGGCTGATCGGCATGTTCGCCTTCGCCATCTGGGATATTCGCAAAAAGCGCCTGACCATTGTTCGCGACCGGGTCGGCATCAAACCGACCTATTTTACCCGCGCCGGCGGACGTTTCATTTTCAGCTCGGAAATCAAGGCCATCCTGACCGATCCCGCAGTCCCCCGCGCCGTCAACGGCACCGCCATTGCACACTATCTCAGCTTCATGGTATCTCCGGCACCACTGACCATGTTCCGCGGCATTTTCAAGCTGCCTGCCGGTCACATCATGGAAATCGAAGCCGACGGCAGTACCCGTGCAAGGCGTTACTGGGATGCGCTGCCCGGCAAATCCGGGGTAGCGGAAGAAATCGCCGGATTGTCCCCGGCCGCGACACGGGATTTCTATTCGAAAGAAATTCTCCGCCGTCTCGAAGTCGCCATCGATCGGCGCATGATGTCGGACGTGCCGTTCGGGGTTTTCCTCTCCGGCGGTATTGATTCGTCGGCCAATGTCGCGCTGATGAGCCGGATATCCTCTCAACCGGTGAAGACATTCACGGTCGGGTTTTCTGATCACACGCATCTGAACGAGCTGGATTACGCCGAGAAAGTCGCCCGTCATTTCAACACCGATCATCATGAAATACGCGTCAACGGCGCCGACATGCGAGGGTATCTGGATAATCTTATCATTTCTCAGGACGAACCGCTTTCCGACTGGGTTTGCGTGCCGCTGTATTTCGTCTCCAAGTTGGCAAGGGATTCAGGCGTCACCGTTGTCCAGGTGGGCGAAGGCTCGGACGAGCAGTTCGCCGGTTACGACAGCTACATGAAGTATCTGAAACTGCACGACCGCATGGGTTCGGGCGCGCTCAAATGGATGCTCGGTGCAGCATCGCCGCTGCTCGGCGCAATGGCCCGTGCCATGCCTGGCCGCCGCTCGGTGTTCGAGCAGGCCTATGAGGTCAGTCGACGTGTCAATATGGGCCATGAACTGTTTTACGGTGGTTCGAACGCGTTCTGGGCGATCCATGTCGAGAAATACCTGAATGCGTCGGCCATTTCACCGGACCCGGCGGATATCGATGTCGGTGTTGCCGGTCTAGATCTTGCCGGTGCCGGGTCTGCCGACAGTGGCGACATTGTTGATGCCTTTGCGCGCGCCGTGAATGACAGCGGCGCCAACGCCGATGTGCTGGCAAAAATGATTCACGCCGAATTCCGGCTAAGGCTGCCGGAACTGCTTTTGATGCGCGTCGACAAGATCACCATGTCGACGTCCATCGAAGCGCGGGTACCGTTTCTTGATCATGAACTGGTCGATTTGACGATGGACATTCCGCGCGAACTGAAAGTCGATGGCTACAAAACCAAAGACCTGCTCAAGCATGCACTCAGGGGCGTCATCCCCGATGAAATCATCGACCGCAAAAAAATGGGCTTCGCCGCACCGGCTGCCGAATGGCTGCGTGAAGATTTCGGCATTGAAGCCGAAGGCATCATCCTGAACTCGCCGCTCGCCAATAACGGCCCTCTGAACGCAGCGGCAATCCGCCGTGCCTTTGAAGAGCATCGTTCCGGCCGTCAGGATAACGCCTTGCACCTATGGGTGCTCCTCAATCTTGCCGCCTGGCATGATCACTGGATTGACCAGCGGACGGCGGCATAGGTGATGACATGAACGCGCTGCTTTATTATATCCGGCGTGCTTTAAAAGCATCGCCGCAGACCATTGGCCGATGGCTGTTGCGCAAACTGAAAGCGCGCCGTGCCACCAAGACATTACCCGGTTGGCAGCGCTGGCTTGGCCCGTCGTCAATGGCGGCGGCGCTCGATCACAGCAATTTCGAAGCCGTTATCGCAACCATGAGATCCGCCAATCCGTTTCCGGGCCTGAGTGATCCGGCGTCCCTGCGCAACGCCCTCGGCACAGATTCCCGGATCGTTATCGATAATCGCGCCAAGGCCGTCATGCGACGCGAAGTCGAGATGCTGGGGTCCGGGCCGGTAACGCTGACGACCCCCATCGACTGGACGCTTGATTTCAAGTCAAACATCCGCTGGTCCATGCATCCGTCATTGCGGCTGCCGGTCAATGGCCTCGGCAAACCTTCCGACATAAAAGTGCCATGGGAACTGTCGAGGCTGCAATGGCTGCTGCCGGTCGGTCAGGCCTATGTGCTGGACGGCGACGAAGCCAAAGCGGCGTTCGCCCGTGAAATCATCGAAGACTGGATAATCTCCAATCCGGTTTGTCGCGGACCCAACTGGATTTGCGCCATGGACGTGGCCTTGCGGGCAATTTCCATGATCTGGCTGTTTCACGCCTGCAAGGAAAGTGCTTGCTGGAAAGACATCGGCTTTCTGGAACGGCTGGTCAAATCTTTGATCCTGCATGGCAAGTTCATCGACACCAATCTTGAGTATGCCGACGTCAACGGCAACCACCTGACGACCGATCTGGCCGGCATGACAGTGATCGGCATCGCGCTCGGCGGTCGAGGCATATCCCGTCGCTGGGTTGAACGATCATGGCGGATTTTGCTGGATGAATTTCCAAGGCAGGTGCCGTCGGATGGCGTAAACTTTGAAGCCTCACTGCCCTATCATCGTCTGGTTGCGGAATTGTTTTTATTGCCGGCACTGGCACGTCGCAATGTCGGGTTGAACGTTGATACAGAATATCTGTCGCGGCTTTTGCAGATGAGCACATTCACTTTGCAAGCAACCATGCCTGATGGTGGCGTTCCGATCTGGGGGGATGCCGACGACGGGCGTGCCCTGCCGCTCGGCACGCAAGCGATCAATGATCACCGTTATCTGGTCGAAACCCTGCTGACGATGGATCACCCCGAATCGACGCCGAAGTTCGATGAAACGCTCTGGTGGCTGGGCGTCGGCGATAAACCGGTCAAGACCTTGCCGGCCCCGCACTCAATGGCGTTTGATGTTGCCGGTGTTTATATCCTGCGCACGGATGAGCATTACCTGTTCGTTGATGCCGGTCCGGTCGGCATGGCCGGGCGCGGCGGTCACGGGCACAACGACTGCCTGTCCTTTATTGCCTGCCTGAACGGCACGCCACTGATCATTGACGCGGGTGCTTATGTCTATACCGCCGATTGGCAGGCCCGAAACCGCTTCCGTGCCACAACAGCACATAACACGCCTGAGATCGACGGCGAAGAAATCAACCGCTTCAATCCCCGGCACTTGTGGCATCTGCGCAATGATGCCATTCCCGAAATACGCCGCTGGAACAGCACCGACGACGCTGATTGTCTGATTGCATCACATAGCGGCTACCAGCGCCTGCCGAGTCCGGTAACACCGGTTCGCGGGTTCATACTGGACAAAACCAGGGGCCGCCTGATCATTGCCGACAGTTTTGAAGGCGACGGCGCGCACAGCGTCCGCATCCCCCTGACCTTCGCTCCCGGATGCAGCATCGAACAATCGACACCCGGGGAATGGCTGATCACAGCAGACAATCGTCGATTTGTACTGATGGTTTCCGATACAGATCATTGGCAGGGTGATATCGGTGAAGCTGAATTTTCGCCGTCTTATGGCATAAAAGTTCCCGTTGCATGCCTGGTCTTTACCCGTAACGGCGCTCTGATGCCGTTGACTATGTCCGTTATGGACGAAGACAATCTCCCGGACGATCCTCAGGGGTGGCTGCAAAGCGCAACAAAAGATATTTTACTGGCCTGATAAAAAACTGGCTATCAAAAGGGCTTTGCGATACCCCTCTGACAATGGATTTTCTTTTGGAACGCAAAGATGAATGAAACCCTGAAACGTGATGAGGATGTGCAGATCGGCTCAGAGAAAAGCTTCGGGATCGTGTTTGCCGTGGTGTTCGGGCTGATCGCATTAAAACCCCTGCTGGACGGATTGCCGCCACACTTGTGGGCCGGTGCCGTCTCTGCGATTTTCTTGCTCGCTGCGTTTGTCGCCAAACCACTTTTACGGCCCTTGAATGTACTTTGGTTCAAGTTCGGTCTGCTTTTGTACAAGGTCGTCAATCCGGTGGTGATGGCGATTTTGTACTACACGACGCTCGTACCCATTGGCTTGCTGATGCGTCTTTGCGGCAAAGACCCCTTGAACCGGACATTCGATCCTGCGCTTAAATCGTACTGGATACCAAGAGACCCGCCAGGGCCCGAACCCGAAACGATGAAGAGACAGTTTTAAGGAATCACTATGGCGTTCATTATTGAGCTTTGGCAGTTTCTCAAATACAGAAAAAAATACTGGCTATTGCCTGTATTGATCATGATGGCGTTATTTGGCGGACTTGTTGTTCTGAGCCATGGCTCCGCCGTTGCCCCCTTCATCTACACCATATTCTAGGACGGGCCTGTTTTGCTCATCCTCGGGATATCGGCATTCTACCATGACAGTGCGGCAGCGCTGATCAAAGACGGCGTGGTCATCGCGGCGGCTCAGGAAGAACGCTTTACCCGGAAGAAACATGATGAGCGGTTTCCTGAAAACGCCATCACCTATTGCCTGGAAGATGCCGGCATAAAACTTGGGAATGTCGACTACGTTGCTTTCTACGACAAGCCGTTTTTAAAATTCGAACGGCTTTTGGAAACCTATCTGACATTCGTGCCACACGGCTTCAGATCGTTCAAAATGGCGATACCGGTGTGGCTCAAGGAAAAGCTTTTCCAGAAAGATCTGCTCAGGAAGAAGTTCATGGCATTCGATGCCGACTTCGACTGGATGAATAAACTGCTGTTTTCCGAGCACCATCAGAGCCACGCCGCTTCGGCTTTTTTCCCGTCACCGTTTGAAGACGCCGTTGTACTGACCATGGATGGTGTCGGCGAATGGGCAACAACCTCGGTTGCCATCGGTCACGGTCGCGATCTGAAGATGATCAGGGAAATTCATTTTCCCCATTCGCTCGGTCTGTTGTATTCGGCGTTCACCTATTACACCGGCTTCAAGGTCAATTCCGGCGAATACAAGGTCATGGGTCTGGCGCCCTATGGCAATCCGGTGTTCAAGGATTTGATCCTGGAAAAGCTTCTGGATGTGAAGGAAGACGGCTCGTTCCGCCTGGATCAGCAGTATTTCGACTACTGCACCGGTCTGACCATGACCAATAAAAAGTTCGACGCCCTGTTTGGAGGTCCGCCGCGAAGCGAAGGCGAATTGCTGACACAACGACACATGGATCTGGCAGCTTCCGTACAGGCGGTTACCGAAGAAGTAGTGCTGCGACTGACCCGCTCGCTGGCAAAGGAATTCAATATTGAAAACCTCTGCCTTGCCGGTGGTGTTGCCCTTAACTGTGTCGCGAACGGCAAGATTTTACACGATGGCGCATTCAAGAACGTCTGGGTTCAGCCTGCCGCCGGTGATGCCGGCGGGGCACTGGGTGCCGCATTGAATGCCTACCATCTGTACAAGGAGCAGCCACGCAAAGTCCCTGCGGGCAAAGACGCCATGCAGGGCTCGTACCTCGGCCCATCCTATGAGGTCGCCGACGTTGAGGGTCGACTTAAAGCTTCCGGTGCCAAATTCTCTATTCTCGAAGATGACGCCATGATCAGCGCCACTGCCAATGCGCTGGCGGACGGGAAAGCCGTCGGCTGGTTCCAGGGGCGCATGGAATTCGGACCGCGCGCCTTGGGGGCGCGATCCATCATCGCCGATCCCCGGTCTCCGGAAATGCAAAAGACACTGAATCTTCGCGTTAAATTCCGTGAAAGTTTCCGGCCTTTTGCGCCCTCAATTCTGCGCGAGGATGTATCGGACTGGTTCGAGATTGACAGTGACAGCCCCTACATGCTGATGGTCGCACCGGTCGCAGAAAACAAACGACGTGTGATGACGTCTGCTGAAGAAGCGCTGTTCGGCATTGAAAAACTGAACGTGCCGCGATCAGACATTCCGGCCGTTACGCACGTTGATTATTCGGCCCGGATCCAGACCGTCCACGCCGATACCAATCCCCGCTATCACGCCCTGATTGAAGCTTTCAAGGCGCGCACCGGCTGTCCGGTACTGGTCAATACCAGCTTCAACGTGCGTGGCGAGCCGATAGTCTGTACACCCGAAGATGCGTTCCGCTGCTTCATGGGATCGGACATCGAGGTCCTTGTCGTCGGCAACTGCTTCCTGAAAAAGGATGATCAGGACCCGGCCCTGAAACTCGACTACAAGAACGCCTTCGATCTGGATTAATCGCCGCTCAGCAGATCAATCGCTGATTGCGCCAGAATTTCCGTGCCAAGCCTGACGTCATCAAGCTGGAGCTTTTCATCGGGCCCATGCAGTCCGGCGGCAATCGGATCAACCGGTCCGGCCCCGTACATAACGGTTGGAATGCCGTTCGCGGCGTAATGCCGTCCCTCATGATCGAAGGACATACCGCAACGAACTGGTTCTTTGCCTGATTTCACTTTCAACCGTTCAGAAATGGCGGTTTCCACAGCGGTTTTGGTATCGTCATTGCCCATCGCCGGGATCAGTGCAGAACGCCGGATACGACAACGCACGCCGGGCAACTTGGCGATCGTGCTGCCGATCAGATTGGTCAGCTGCTTTTCTACCTGCGCCGGGTTTTCCTCGGGCAGCAGGCGCCGGTCGATGTGCAGAGTGACAAAATCAGGCACCCCGGCCCCATCCTTGCCCCCTGAAATGCGCTCGACCACCATGGTCGGAGAGCCGAGACCGGGAATATCCGACACATGCCCCTTGAGACCGCTACGGAATTGATACAACCGCGACAGCGCGTGGCTGGCCGCTTCCAGTGCATCATGGCCCTGCGCCGGCGCATGACTTGGCGCGGCTTTTCCGCGCACCTCGACATCTATTATCATGGTCCCGGTGGAATGCGTTGCGACCGCATGCGCAGGTCCGCCGGCGATGGCCATATCAGGCGCAACCAATCCCTCCGACAACAACCATCTTGCACCCAGTCCACCGCCATTCTCGCCATCGAAACTGATGTGCAACTCGATAGTGCCTTTCAGCGGCACCTCGGCCTCAGCCAGGGCGAGGATGGCAAAAACCTGTGCCGTCAGATGCCCTTTCCCGGACAGCGCACCCAATCCATGCAGCAGACCGTCGCGAATATCGCCACCCAACGGGTCATGGGTCCAGCCGGCTCCGGCCTCGACGGTATCGAGATGACTGACCAGCGCCAGTACCGGACCGTCTGCAAACTTGCGTCGGACGACAAGGTTTTGCATTGGATGCCGTCCAAGGGCTTCGATACGATCCTTCGCGGGGGCATGACGCTCAACCTCAAAGCCGAGCCGTTCCAGCAAGACGGCGACTTTTTCGGCGGCCTTGAGCAAACCGGTTTGATGGGTCATTGAATTGATGCGAACGAGATCTTGCAGGAAGGCAAACTGCCCGGCCCGGTGTTTGACCAGCACATCGGTGATCGATTTGTTATACGTCGTATTCATGTTTCGGCTTTCTCATGATGAAACCCTTGCAAACCCGACGCAAAACGTCAATTTGGATAAAACCACGCGCAAGTAATAATGGGAGTTGTCATACATGCCGTCGTCCGAAAGTCTGGAAATGATCTCAAAACTGGTGTCCTTCGATACCACCAGTCGCTTATCAAACATGTCGCTGATTAAGTTCGTCCAGAACTACTTATCCGATCTTGGCGTCGAAAGCACGCTGGTTCCGAATGATGACAACTCGAAGGCCAGCTTGTATGCCACCGTCGGCCCGACCGACAAACCCGGTGTTATGCTGTCCGGACACACCGACGTGGTCCCTGTCGACGGTCAGGACTGGCTTTCCGACCCGTTTAATGTCGTCGAAAGGGACGCCAAACTGTTCGGGCGCGGCACTTCTGACATGAAAAGCTTCATCGCACTGGTCCTGGCATCACTGCCGACATTCATCAATCGCGGGTTGGAAACACCTCTGCACCTGGCATTTTCCTATGACGAGGAAATCGGCTGCGTCGGTGTCCGACCTATGATCGAAATGATCAACGGCCTGCCGATCAAACCAAAGATGGCGATCATCGGCGAGCCGACCAGCATGCAGGTAATCACCGGCCATAAGGGCAAACGCAGTTACCATGCGCATATTCGCGGTTTTGAAGCGCACTCCAGTCTGGCCCCGCAGGGCGTTAACGCCATCGAATATGCCGCGCGTCTGATTGCGCATATGCAATCCATGGCCCGCAAGCTGCAAAGCGACGGTCCGTTCGACACGCTTTACGATGTCGCCCACACCACCGTGCATACCGGCGTCATTCAGGGCGGCACAGCACTTAATATTGTCCCCAAGGATTGCCGCATCCAGTTCGAGTTCCGGTATATCGGCTCGGATGATCCGAACCCCATCGAAGCCGAGATCATCCGCATGGCCAAAGAAGTGCTTGAGCCGGAAATGCACGCCATTGATCCGTCGACCGGGATCGACATCACGTGCGTCAATGACATGCCCGGGCTCGACATGAACGTTAACGATGAAGTCGTGACGTTCGTCAAACAGCTGGCCGGGCGCAATGATCACGCCAAGGTGGCATTCGGCACCGAGGCCGGGCTTTTTCAGAACAGGGGCGGTATTCCGTGCGTCGTTTGCGGCCCCGGCAGCATCGAACAGGCTCATAAACCTAATGAATTCATAAGCTTGGAGCAGGTAGAAAAAGGCCAAGCTTTTCTGGAACGTCTCATGGACAGGGTCTGCAAGTCGTGAGAATATATGCGCATGTTTGGATTTGGCAAAAAGAAAGACGGCGACAACAATCGCGAGCATGACCGCATTGCCGCCAAGGGAGAGCAGGTTCGCATTTACGGCGAAACCTATGACCTTGGTGATCTTTCAGAAGGCGGGATGCGCGTCACCGGTTATGACGACACCCTGCAGGCCAACCAGTATTTCGAATTCCATGTGCTTCTGAAACCGGCGAGCGGAGAACTTGAACTGCGCGGTCATGCCAAAGTCGTCCGCCAATGGGATGACCAACTCGCGGTCCAGTTCACCAAACCGCAACCCGATCTGGTTTTCGAAGTTCGCGACTATCTGGAAAAAAACACTTAACTCAACTCAGTTCAGCAGCATCCGCGGCACATAGCGACCGTCTTCCTGTCCGTCGAAATAATCGAACATTTCCGGATGGCTGATCGGGTCGTCGTCCTCGTCAGGCACAAGATTCTGCTCGGACACATAGGCGACATAGGGTGAATGCTCGGTCGATTCAGCAAACAGATGATAAAACGGCTGGTCTTTGCGTGGCCGGGATTCGGCGGGAATCGACTGATACCACTCGTCTGAATTGTTGAATTCCGGATCGACGTCAAACACCACGCCCCGGAAGCCGTAAACCCGGTGCCGGACTTGTTCGCCGATCGTGAACTTCGCTGTGTTTCTCTGACGTTTCACTAAATGTCTCTGCTGACTGAATTGAGCCCGGCCTATGCAGGCGTCTATGCCTAAAATAGCGTAGAGACATGCACTTGCAACCCTGATCGGACTGGAAAACAGCGATTGATAGGCTTATGTAACAGAGACAAGGGGTTACACGCGACCTTAAAGCCGACGACGGGGATCAAAAATGGCGGATGGGCAACAAAGCCAGCAGACAAGCATCGAAGAGGTGCAAAACGAACTGGTCGAGGATTTTCAGTTTCTTGATGACTGGATGGACCGCTATCGCCATATCATTGATCTCGGCAAACAGCTTCCGCCATTCCCCGAGGAATGGATGAACGATGTCTACAAGGTCAAAGGCTGTCAGTCACAGGTCTGGCTGAAACCGGAAGCCGTTGACGGTCGACTGATCTTCCATGCCGCTTCCGATGCGGCCATCGTTTCCGGCCTGATTGCCATTCTGCTGAAGCTGTATTCTGATCGCACGCCCGATGAAATACTGGCTACCCCGCCCAGCTTCATCAACCAGATCGGTCTGGATGAACATCTCAGCCCGAGCCGTTCCAACGGGCTGCATTCGATGATCGAGACAATGTTCAACCACGCCAGGGCGGCGAAGAACTGAACTTTATCGACCCTGAAACGGATTCAGGATGAAGCATTTGATTGCTTATCCGTTTTGTTAAACCGCCGGGGATCGAGAAGCCTGACCAGATCGGCTTCCAGCGGCTGCGGTGCATCGATCATCTGATCGGCAACAAGTTCGGCCAGCAAGGGCGCCGTCAGAAAACCGCGCGAGCCGAGCGCGCCCAGACTATAAAGTCCCTCCTCGATACAGCCGGCCAGCGGCATGTAATCTCGGATCGTAGCGCGCAGTGCGGTACGGCCACCGACCGGTGGTGCCACATCAAGCGACGGCAAGTTGTCACGCAGCATGTCGATCAGTCCCCGGGTATCATCGTCGTTCAGGTCCTGCCAGCCATCCGGCGGCATTTCGTCCTGCCCGGCATAGGTCGCGCCCAGCACGTGCCCTGTACTGCCGTCCGCAAAAGAAATCGGCGGCGACAGATAGCCGCCGTATGACACCGGCACCGTTGGCGCACCGATGATCGGCGGCAGATAAGCCAACTGGCCGCGATTGGCGACCAACGGCCAGTGCCGTGCCCGCATCAGCTGCATGATGCCGATGCCGGCGCAAACCACCACGGCATCAAAGCAGCCAACACGCTGCCCGGCCTGGTCCATGACCAGCCAGCCCTGATCCGTCCGCACCAGATCGCCGACACTGGCTGTCAGTACGTCTGCTTCACTGGCGAGATGGCGGGTGATCGCCGGGGGTGAAAGCGTCCCGGCTTCGGCAAACCACACCCCGCCCTTGGCGACCGGGGTGCCCAGTAGGGCGGTGGCTTCATCCGCATCGATCCGGCGCATGATGCTGTCTGGCCAGCCAAACGCCGTTATTGAACGGACCTGTCGCTGCTCTTCGTCGTCATTGCGGGCCATGGTGAAGGCGCCCCTGGCACCCAGCCAGACCGGCGCACCCTCGGCTTGCAGGGCCTCATAAAAGCGAATCGCATAATGATAGGCGCTGGCCATGATGCGCCCGAACGGCACACGAACACGCGGCAAACGCGGGGCAATCAATGCCGCCGGATTACCGGAAGCCCCGGCACCCGGCTCGGCAACCGCATCGACCAGCGTAACCGACATGCCGCGTGCGGCCAACGAACGAACCATGCAGCCGCCGGCGATCCCGGAACCGACCACGGCCACCCGTGCGCCCCGGGCAAGACCGGCGCCGCGCGGGCACCCGGCCGTCATGACCGCGGAGATACAATCGCGCTTGCGACCGAAGCCCTGTCGCTTCTCGACGGCAAAACCTTCGACCTCCAGCCCCCTGCGGACCGCGCCGGCGGCACTGAAGGTCGCCAGCCGGGCACCCGGCGCACTCAGGCGGGCAATCGCAGCCAGCACGTCTTCTGACCACATGGCCGGGTTCTTGGACGGCGCGAAACCATCGAGATACCAGGCATCAATCGTGCCGGTCATTGCCGCCAGCATCTCGCCAACATCACCATACATCAGGGTCAGCCGAACCCGTCCACCATCGAACAGAAGCCGGTGCGGCCCGCCGATCCGGGGCGGCAACGAGGCCAGCAAGGCATCGGCCTCGGCTGCCAGTTCAGGAACATCGGCATAAATCGCTGCTAGTTGTTGCTGCTCGATCGGGAACCCTTCGATGGCGAGATAATCCAGTTGCGCCCCGGCAGGGGTGGTGTTTTTCCAGGCCTGCCACGTCACCAGAAAATTCAGCCCGGTGCCGAAGCCCAGCTCGGCAATTCTGCAAGGCACCTGCTGGCGCCAGATTTCCGGCGCGCCAATGCCGCCCAGAAACACGTGCCGTGTTTCCTCGATACCGCCGGACGTCGAAAAATAGATATCCCCGGAGATGCCGGAGCGCGGCGTGCCGTCATCACCAAGCGTGATCATCGGGTCTGGGAGGTACGGGTTCGTCATGCGGGGAGCCTAGTCGACGCTTTGCTGGCTGCCAAACTTGAAAAGGAACTCTCCCCCCTCACCTAACCTCTCCCCCTGTCAGGGGGAGAGGTTAGGTGGAATGCGATTTCCGAGAGCCCCTCTGCCTGGGGAGAGGGTGGCGAGCATCAGCGAGCCGGGTGAGGGGCCATGGAATTATCCGAGCAACTTCGCCTTCAACAGGCCATTGACCTGACCGGGGTTGGCTTTTCCCTGCGACGCCTTCATCACCTGACCTACAAACCAGCCGATCGCCTTGTCGTTGCCGGCGCGGACGTTTTCAGCCTGATCGGGATTGTCGGCGATAACCTGATCGACAATGGCCTCAATAGCACCCGTGTCGGTGATCTGCTTGAGACCCTTTTCCTCGACGATGACGCCCGGTGCCTTCGAGGTTTCGAGCATGATCTCGAACACATCCTTGGCGATCTTCGATGAAATCGTGTCGTCTTGCATCAGCCCGACAAGTTCACCCAGATGCGCCGCCGATACGGGACTTTGCGCAATATCCAGACCCATCTTGTTCAAGGCCCCGAACAGATTGGTGGTCAGCCAGTTGGCGACCTGCTTGGCATCATGGCCGACGGCGGCTTCTTCGAAATAGGTTGCCGTTTCACGGTCGGCGACCAGCACCCCGGCGTCATA
>FLOH01000647.1_pt1 | contig 67339 bp, 58 predicted proteins | sample 756751 | NCBI WGS metagenome assembly FLOH01 (sample SAMEA4026879, study PRJEB14308) | marine metagenome | biome: coastal water; material: water | depth 74 m
TACGCTTGCATGCGCATAGGCCAGCTTGCGAGTCATCGACCAGATAGAAAAATAAGCGCCACCCTGGCTTTTGCCTGTCATGGAGGTATCCACATCGATGACATCTGCCGCCATGGCATAAGGCAACGCCGACAAAGCACCGATGGACGACCCCTTCAGACACATCACAATAATGAAAAACAGGAACTTGCCCGTGGGCTTGCCGTCAAAATAGCTTACCGCCGTGGCGTACGCATCTTCTGGCAAAAACGCCAGAATATTCTTAATCTGAAACGCATCAAACCACTCTACTGGCGCGATGGCGATCAGCGGGATCATGCAGGACCAAAGCGCATACCAACCAATGGCAACCATGGTTGCCCGATGTTTACCAATGCGCCTCGACAATTTAAACCATAGCGGGATAGAGACCAATTGAGAGATGAAATAGGGTGCCAGGTAGAATCCAAACAGCGCGCCTGCCAGCAACACATGCTTGACGAAGAAAAAGCTCAACGTATTGGTCATGGCCGCACCAATGGTCGAAAACAGAAACACGATAATCAGGCGCCGATAGGGCTCATTTTTCCAAACGTAGTGGAAACTCTCTTTCAACGGAATGGGCGCCGCTTTAGTCTCAACCACGTCGAACTCAGGCACTGATATCAACATGTTGAGGATCAACAATGGCATCACCAGCGCGATCGCCATTGACAGGAAATAGACCGCGTCAGTGGGTTTGCTGTAACCAAAAAAGAAAATGATCGCTGGCGTAAAGGCACCGATTAGTGCGCCGGTCACGGCGAAACCTTCCCGCCAACTGGTGATCAAGGTACGCTCGTGGTAATTCTTCGATAGTTCAGCACCCCAGGCGCTATAGGGCACATCCTGAATCGTTGAACCAATATAGGTGACGATCAGCATCGCCAGCATCCAGGGATAGCCCGAGTTGATCTCGACACCCCAAATACTGATTTCGGAAAAGGTAAAGGGCGGCACAAACAACAAACAGATACCGAGAATGTAGATGGGCGTACCCAACAGAATGAACGGTTTACGACGCCCCCAACGAGATCGAGTTCTATCAGACAAAAAACCCACGAGTGGGTCTGTCACACCATCGAACAAACGGGCTATGACCAAGACCAAGCCGACAAACGCTAAACCCAGACCGAAACCCTCTGCGTCGGCATACACCGCTGGCAGATACACCGCCATTGGCAGCGCAACCATGGCGAGGGGTGTCGCCGGGGCACCGTAGGAACCCAGCACCCATTTACTCAAGGAGCCAGATTCCGTTGAGGCCGTGGCCGGTATCTTTGCTTCGCTCATCCAGCCATTACTCATCGTTAATTTACGTCATTCAACTGTACCGTATTCTTCACACAACCCCTAACGTTGATACACCCTGCTCGACTCATCGATGCTAACGAATCTATAGGTGCTCGGATCGCGCCCCATGCTTTCCGGCATAAGCTCCTAACCTTAAGCTCCTAACCTTAAGCTCCTAACCTTAAGCTCCATGTCCTTAGCACCTAGTCCTGAGCTCGACACTCTCGACGCGACCAGACACGGCTGCGTCTCTGCGTATCAGGCTCCGGTTTGACTTATCCCGAGACAAAAAATATATTACTTGCGCAGCTCTACCCACAAAACCGCGGAGTACCAAATGTCTAAAGTAAAAGTCGCCGGCGTCGGCATGATCCCGTTCACCAAACCTGGCCAAAGTGAGGATTACGCGACCATGGGCGAAAAGGCAGCACGCATCGCCATTGAAGACGCCGGCATCAGCTACAGCGAGATCGGCCAGGTCTATGTTGGCTACGTTTATGGCGACTCCACTGCCGGCCAGGCCGCTGTCTATGGCCTGGGAATGACGGGCGTGCCAGTATTCAACGTCAACAACAACTGCGCTACTGGCTCCTCAGCCCTGTTTCTGGCCCGCCAGGCCGTGGAGTCCGGCATGGTCGAGTGCGCACTCGCTCTGGGGTTCGAACAAATGGTTCCCGGTGCCCTCGGCGCCACCTTCACCGATCGCCCCAATCCTATGAAACGTATGTTCAAGGAAATGGCCAACCTGCAGGGCGTCGACAAGCAAGCACCCGGTGCAGCGCAATATTTTGGCGGCGCCGGCCGAGAATACGCAGAACAGTACGGCACCCGTGACGAGACCTTCGCGAAGATTGCTGAAAAAGCCCGCAAGCATGCGGCCAATAACCCCTACGCGGTATTCAGAAACCAGTTGAGCGTCGAAGAGATCATGGCCTCGCCTCACATCTATGGCCCGCTGACTCGCTATCAATGCTGTCCTCCCACCTGTGGTGCCGCTGCAGCAGTGATTTGCAGCGAGGCATTTGCCAACAAACATGGCCTGAACAACGCCATTACTATCAAGGCTCAGGCAATGACCACTGACTACGCCAGCACCCTAGAAGACCACTCCATGCGCAAGCTCATCGGCTTTGATATGGCGAAGGCCGCGGCCGACCAGGTTTACGAACAGGCGGGGATCGGTCCAGAAGATATCCAGGTGGTTGAATTGCATGATTGCTTTACAGCCAACGAGTTACTGACCTATGAGGCCTTAAGCCTCACCCCCGAAGGCACCGCAGAAAAATTTATTTGGGACGGTGACAACACCTATGGCGGCCGAGTCGTCACCAACCCTTCCGGGGGCTTGTTATCTAAGGGGCATCCCTTAGGCGCAACCGGACTCGCCCAGTGCACTGAACTCGTCTGGCAGCTTCGTGGCGACGCTGGCGATCGTCAGGTCGCAGGCGCAAGACATGCGCTTCAACATAACCTAGGTTTAGGTGGCGCCTGCGTCGTCACCCTCTATAGTAATGAGTAAATTCGCGGCTTTGCGCCAAAGGCGCAAAACGCGAATGCCGGCAGAATTTGCGCACAGCGGAAATTCGAGAGGCGCTTAAGCTTCGCGGCTTTGCGCCAAAGGCGCAAAACGCGAATGCCGGCAGAATTTGCGCACCGCGTCTTCACAAAATAGAATCTCGAGCGGCGCTTAAGCTTCGCGGCTTCGCGCCAAAGGCGCAAAACGCGAATGCCGGCAGAATTTGCACACAGCCCCTTCACAAAATAGAATCTCGAGCGGCGCTTAAGCTTCGCGGCTTTGCGCCAACGGCGCAAAACGCGAGTGCCGGCAGAGCCAGGGATCATCAGCTCGCAACCTTATTGAATTCAATCCACTTAAAATGGAAGTACAAACTATGTCAGAAGTTAGATTTGATGGCCGTGTTGTCATCGTCACCGGTGCCGGCAATGGATTAGGCCGCAGCTATGCATTGGCAATGGGCGCCCGCGGCGCCAGCGTCGTTGTCAACGACTTAGGTGGCTCGGTCTTCGGCGATGGTGCCGACAAAGCGGCAGCCGATGTTGTCGTCGATCAAATCAAGGCCGCGGGCGGTACAGCAGTCGCCAACTATGATTCAGTCACCGATGGCGACAAGATTGTTCAAACCGCCATGGATAGCTTTGGCAAGATAGACGTAGTTATCAACAACGCCGGTATCTTGAGAGACAAGACCTTCCACAAAATGACCGACCAGGATTGGGACTTGATCTATGACGTCCATGTCAAAGGCGCGTATCAGGTCTGCCATACCGCCTGGCCTTATATGCGTGACCAAAATTATGGACGAATCATTTTTACAGCCTCGGCCGCCGGCATCTACGGCAACTTTGGTCAAACCAACTACAGCATGGCAAAACTGGGTCTACATGGCATGTCTCAAACATTGGCCTTGGAAGGACGCAGCAAAAACATTCTGGTCAACACCATCGCTCCAATCGCGGGCTCAAGGCTGACGGAAACCGTGATGCCAAAAGAAATGGTCGATGCCCTTCGCCCTGAATTTGTTATGCCACTGGTATTGAAACTCTGTGACGAGAATAGCCGCGAAACCGGCGGTCTGTATGAAGTCGGCGCAGGCTTTATTGCCAAGCTTCGCTGGGAACGCTCGAAAGGCAAAAGCTTCAGCGTCACGGATGGCTTTTCACCCGAGGATATCAATGCTGCTTGGGCTGACATCACCGACTTTACAGACACTGACCATCCTGCCACTCTCGCTGAGTCTAACTTGGCGATTATCCGCAACTTGAAGTCATAAGCCATCACGATCAGCCCAGCAACCGGTGTGCCCTTTCGGCACGCCGGTTTTCCTGCAGCTTTGAACAACCCCTTCAACATACCCTGACCCGCCGCATTTCCTGATCCAGATTAGTCTGCGAACCGCCTTTAGCCGCTACAGTAACCACAACGCACTATTGCTGCCGCCAATGAAGGGAAAACCGTGGACCAAGAAACTTTTAACATAGATCGTTTGAGCGCAGAGGAAATCATAGGGATCGTTCAAAGTGACGATGTCACTGCGGAACAGCTAGATCTGCTAGCAGCCCATACTTTGCATAGGAATCGACAGCTGCAACAACAAGTCGAAGCACTAGGCAAGATCACGTCTCAAATCGAGCGCCGGCTCAAAGAGCTTAAAGGCCGTTAAGCCGCTAAGGTTCTGCTGAGCTTATCAAACGCGCTTATCAAACGCGCTTATCAAACACGCTTATCAAGCACGCTGACAAACAAGCGGCGTCTGTGCTGCCGCCAGCACGCAGTGCAGACTCGACCAAGGTCACCCCAGTGCGCTAACAACCCCTCGAAGCCAGCGATCTAGTAACCACCCCCTTAGCCTGCTGCACTCTTAGCACGGGGCAGCTCTAAAACGTGAATAGCGCGCTGTCTGCGAGGAAACTAGCAGACGGCGCTGACAATACGCTATAGTTCACCGACCACTGAAATTCTGCCGAGGCAATGCGCCAAGTTCATCTAGGGCAGTAGACGACACGACATTCATACCAACGACGAGGAGATTATTATGGAAGAAATGGGACTGTTCGATGCCATGTATCATTGTCGCGCGATGCGCAAACTCGATACCAAGCCCGTTCCTGAAGAGTTGTTGGTCAAGCTCATAGATGCTGCCAACCAGGCACCTTCTGGTTCGAATATGCAGAGTGGCCGGTGGATTATTGTTCGCGATGCCGGTGTCAAACAACAACTTGCCGACTTGAACCGCAAGGGCGTCGAGGCGTATATCGGACCCATGATCGACAAACCAGGATCATTACCCCACCATGATCAAGCCAAACGCCTGCGGATGATGCAGTCAGTCATCTGGCAAATGGAACATCTCCACGAAATACCCGCGCTGATCATTGCCTGCATGGATTTCGGCGTTAAGGTTGACGCTGCGACCATGGCCATGGGTGGCGGATCCATCTGGCCCGGCATTCAAAATCTGCTGCTAGCCGCCCGCGGGCTTGGCTTAGGCGCCGCACCCACCACCCTGGCCTTGGGCGATCGTGCTGCGGTCAGTGAGATCCTCAAACTGCCGGAATCCATGGGCGCCTATTGCCTGATACCCGTTGCTTATCCCCTAGGTAAATTCGGCCCCGTATCTCGCAAGCCCGTCAGTGACATTTTGCGATTTGACACTTGGTCTTAGGATTTTACGGTCTTAGGCCCATTGAACTCACTAGGAGACAGTTTAGTTTGTGCCTTACCAGCGCGCCTCTAGGGCGAATTGTACGGAGTAAGCTGTCCCCTGAATGCTACGCGACGTGGAACTTCCATTGACGAAACAGGCATTAGTTGGGCGCCTGAACTATCGCTAAAACCGATTGCACCTGGGTGCATTTAAGCAGACTGGGAGTTATCCGAAAGACTCATTGATATCACCAAGGAATTAGTATGATTTACGAGATTAGAGATTATCACTACCGGCGCGACATCTTTGCTGACTATGTGCAATGGGCAGAGATTGCCGTCGTGGTACTAAGAGACAAACTGGATGTTGTCGGATTCTGGATTGACGAAGGCGAGTATCCGGCGGAAGTGGCTGGCAGTGACCCGCAAACGAGCTCGATCGGTAGCGCCAACGTAACCTGGATCATACGTTGGGAGAGTAAATCCCAGCGCGATGAGTTATTAAAAACAGCGTTTACTGGCGATGCATGGGACGCGGTAATGGCAAAACACCCAGACCCAAAAGGTTATCTACAAATGGTCTCGAGATTTATGCAAGACATGTAGCGAAAGACAGTGAGAACTCGAGTTCTGTGAGGCACACCTTAGTGATTTTTTGTGCCTCATCCTCGATTAGAGTTTGCTAGCCGTAAACTAACCCCAATATGCTCACGCCATTCCCGCGCACTTGCTAGTCCCGGTCTGCACGGCTACCGCGCTGCCGATCGACTTCCTCTAGCTTACCGAGAAACGCATATAATGCCCGTTTACTGGTGTAATCGAGGGAGAATTTATTATGAAAAAAAATCGTCAGGGTAACGCACTCATCATTGAGAATAACCGTGTAACCGTCGTAGCTCGTCGTTGCATCCAGACGCTTATAAGTGGTGGCCTCGCCTTTGCGGGTGCCGTGATCAAGAACCTTCTGAAATACCCGTAAGGCCTGCCGCACATTGATGTTCGTCTCCATCATGGGTTCTCAAACCATCGCGCAAGACGCGAGGCGCTGGTGAAGGCATCTTCGACTCGACTCCCAAGACACCAGTCGCCACAAGCCGCCAGTTGCGCAGCCTCATCCACCCAAAAATCGTGCCCCAAAGGCGTGCTGACCCGCGCATAGCGCCAACGATGCAGCCCGACTGTATCTGGCTTTATATCCACAATCCTCGACACCGCATCTACAAGCAGTTGCTTTACTTGCTCTCTGTCAGTGTCGTCATGGGCTTGGGACCAGGCACCGTCAGCATGAACCAACAAGGATGGCTGACTGTCACGACCAGGCTTGCGGTCATTGAAGGCAAGCCAGCTAACCGGTGAGTTTTCGACAACAGCAACATCCCACGCGGGAAGGATACCGGGACAACCCAGCAGGAGTGCATAACACGGATCAAAACGCACAGCGTCCATGGCTTGACCTGTCGTGTTTGGAAACAGCCGCCGCGTTTGTTCAGGCGGCGCGGTACTCACCACCCAATCGAATGCACCGAGAGACTGACCTGCAGCTTTCAGCCACCAGCGCCCGTCAGATCGTTCAATCGAGTCCACTTCAGTATTCAGCGTGACATCGAGGTCCTCTGCAATGGCCTTGCACAAGCCATTCATGTTCGGCAAGGCGACATAATGGGGCTCGAGCCAGGCGCGCTCACCGACGCTCTCCATATCCGCAAACGTCACCATATCTGGCCACCAGGCTTCAACCAGACCTGCTGACTGGTAGGCCTGCAAAAACTCTTGAAAGCCTGACGTTCTCGCCGTAAAAAATTGTGCACCGTGGTCGAAAGAATAACCACCGGCATGACGGACAGACATTCGCCCGCCCAGCCCACGGCCTTTATCAAACAATTCGACGTGGTAATTAGGCAATGCGCCCAGGCTCTTTGCGAGACTAACACCCGCTATACCTGCACCTATCACAGCAATTTTCATTTCGCTTTACCCTCTATGTAAGCTACTACGATATTGGCGCCCCCGTAGATGACTGATCCAGACATTTACCGACAGCGTAACTCAACTCATGACAACTCAAAAAGATACTTTGTACTACGACGGTCAATGCCCACTGTGCTCGCGAGAAATGGGTGTGCTGGCCAAAATGAAAAGTGACGAGCTCGAACTGGTCGACATTCACGGCTTATCCGCCGCCGACATACCACCACGTAACGAACTCCTCGAGGTGCTGCACCTGAAAACTCGAGATGGTGAGTGGGTTACGGGTGTTGATGCCTCTGTGCGCGCTTGGTCTGCCACGCGCATGGGATGGCTTTGGAAGCTTTTGAAGTTACCAATCATCAGCCCAATCGCAAAATACACTTATGCCATTTGGGCCAAACGCCGGTACGTAAAACTTTACGGAGCGCGTAAAAATAATATACACGAACGATGATATCAACAACCCATAAAGCGCATGGCCTAGATCAAATACCGAAACTGACTTCTCTTATTTCAGCCCCAGCCTGACTTAACTAGCATTCCGCAAACAGTCCGCCAATCGGCAAGAACAGGAACCCAATACCTAGAGACTGGCTGGCAATGGCACAGGAAATCGCCAAAGTCCGGTTATCACCGTCTCGTGTGGCTGGTACAAGCGCACAACATAGCTCCAGCCGGGCATGACATACAGGAAATTTGGTCCGACGTCCGGCGTACACCCGAAATTAATCGTCAATGACCCATCAGCATTCGGTATCGCAAAAATGTTGTTAATACTGTAAGACTCAAATGCATTCTGCTCGAAAAAACCCGCTTGATTATAAATGCTGATAGACCAGAAACCGTCAACTGGCACGTCCTTTACGGTCAACTGATAATGATCTCTGGTGCGCGGGGTTGTGTCGTTCACGTACACAACCTCTTTTGTTGGCAACCCACCCCAGCCAAACGCAGTGCCAACCATATGACGAATAGGTGATACTTCCGACCGAGTGCCGTTACAGGCCGTCGCATCGGTCATGCCTTCACCAAGTTGTTTTAACAGATCATGAGTCACCTGATGGCTTGCATAGTCAAAATTCTGACGCTGGTATTCAGTACTCGCTGTTGCTTCAATACTCATTCCCCGCTGCAACTCATGAGCAATAGCAATATCGGCGGGATCTGCTGGATCCACAAGTATTCGAACGAGCACCGCGACAAACTCGAAACCGTGCTCCGCTACCGACAAGGGATAAGTGCCACTATTATGCCAGATCGCCGTCGTGTAATTATTTTCATCAATCACCACAACCGACATATAACGTTCACCCGCATCGGGCACAGTGACCGACGCACCCTGACTGATATTAACCACGGCAGAGCTGTAGATCGTATCGCGGTTCATTCGCTCGATACTCTGCCTAGCAATGGGTATCAGTTGGCGCGCATGACTGAATCGGTTAACACCTCTCGCAAACCGCACCGTGTTCGCGAAATGTTTAGAGGTCTCGGCAACGATGTAATTATCAATGTTGACAAGAATCGACGGGGTATCAGGCATGGGCATTCCAGAATTTAGTGATGCGGCTTAGCGTGACACTATAATATATCGAACCGGTTCGGGTTTAATCAGAAAGTTGAAATGGACATTGCTTGTTTTACATCGCGCTCACTATGGCGGGAGTCTTCTGTATGGATTAAAACCTCTTTTAGGTTTGTTGCAACAAAAGGTAATGATTAAGTGCCCAACCTTAACTTAAATGACACAGCCGCTCTTTGTTATTTAGGCGCACAGTCTTCGATATTCCTCCTATCTTCGCTTATGACTGGCTTTTTTTGGCTTACCGCACTATTTATCGCCGACGTCAGGCCGTGCATGGCCACGAAGAAAACCAGGCTCTTCGCCTGAATGAATACCGGCCTGACGCATAATCTCCTGCAGCCCAACCGCTAACTGCTGCTTGAAGTCCGTTTCTTCCAGCTTGTACCTGTAAATCGCCTGCCTTGACGCCAAGGACATTCGCATCGAGGCCGGCATCGTTACTGGCTCGAGAAAAACCACAAGGATCGGGCGTCGCTCATCCAATGCAAAATTCAGTTCCCGAAGGCAATGATCTGACTGCAGTGTGGCTTCGGAAACACACAGCACAAATCCATGACAGACCTGCACCGCCGCGGCAATTTCTTCACGCCAATTTTTCCCCGGTTTTATGCCGCCCGTGTCTACCCACATATTGAATCCGGTGGTCTGCAGATGACTCGTTAACGCCAGCACCTCTGCTGAATCTGTGTGTGAGTAACTCACAAAAATGAAAGGCCGATCAGAAGTGGCAGCGCCTGGATCAGGGTCCAGCGCAGGATCCACAAGCCTGACACCAAGAAATTCTTCAACGGCTTTGAGCATTTGTACCTGATCACCTTCCCAACTGTTTTGCGCTGAGGTGTCGAGTCCGACGAACCGCGCAGCGGGAATCAGTCCAGCAAGCTCACGACCGAGCCGCGGCGAGATTGAACGACTCTGCAGGGCATGCATCACCAACGTGGGCGACTGGATTTTGCTCAGCATTCGCGTAACGTCGGTCTTAAATGCGAGACGATAAAGCTGTGCGCCGGTTTTTGGCGTCACCATTTTCGCGCCGATATCAAGGGTCTTCTGCCCTGACCGATTGGTTTCAGGCACGGTTGCGTTGCTCAGTAGCGAGAACGCCATCTCAGGGAAGAACCGTAAGGCGAGCACCAACAATAGCCGCCGCATGGGCGGTGCGATCTTCGCGCCCCTGGCATAGGTACCGTCGAGAATTAAGTGCTCAACCCGTTTCGGGTGACGGCTAGCATAGGCAATCCCGGTGGGACCGCCAAAAGATGCCGCCCACAGAACGAAATGGTTCCACTGCAGATGGTCTATCAGGTCTTCCAGATCCGAGACCATCAACTCCAGGCTGATCTTCACACCTTGTCTTTCAGACAAGCCATTGCCCCGCATATCATATCGCACCACATGATAATGTTCGGACAACGTCTGGACAAACCTACGAAAACCCGGGCGTTCCCAAAGCACATCCAGATGGCTCATCCAGCCGCGCACATAGACCAGACAAGGGCCAGATCCGCTCTCCGAATATGCGATTCTGACATTGTCTCTCGTCAACAGGAACTTCTGGGTTGGCATCGGTTCATCCCCGCCATTGTCACTCATGCAAAATCAGTCAAGGGTGTCCCGCAGCATGCCCTGCAGCCATTCAGGGTTCTGGGTAAGGGCCCTCAAGGTTGATGGTTATCGCAGAAGCACTGCCTTGAACCGCGCGGGCCTCCCATAGGTGCAAGCCCCACTCATAAGCAGGCGACCACGAAAAGGTAATCTGTTTTCGATCGGCGACATCGCACTCAGCAGCATATCGCAGCACAGCCAATACCGACTGTTGGAGCGCCACCGGCATCGAGTCGATGACAGCCAGTTCTTGAGCGGACCGAGCGATTTCCAAGGCCTGCAGATAGTCTTTCAAACTTGCGTTGGGGGTACCCTTCATCTTTGTCAGATCTAGGCTCGGCAAGTTATCGAGGGAAAATTTGTGACTGGCTCGGTTGGACATTACTTGTAAAAATGGCATCTTTGCTTCTCCTGTTTAGGGTGCAGCAGTTTCGTCGCCGATAAAACATAAGCCATTATAAATCGAACTTTTCCCAATGGCCCACTACACAGCGCATAGGTAATTTTGAGACCAACAGCATACAACACGGTGGATTCATCGCAGTACATTCATCGCAGTACATTCAGCATGACGCAAAGCACTACGTAGTCGGCATTACATTAAAATATCAGGGCGATATCACGCCGACAAGGCTGAGACTTTGGAGGATAAACCCCCAGCTGACGAATTGCAAAGCCATCATAAAAGACCGTAAACCACCTTTCTCGGCGACTAGGCTGATAATGCGTCAGCACGCACGCAGGGTTAGGAGTGAATGAGCCAGTCGCCTTCCTAGCGCTACTTTGCAGCAATAGCCTCGGCGTCGAGCTTGCTAGCCCGGTAGTCTTCAATAGCGACGCTGACTTCAGCGATGAAGTCAGCCGGGTGGCTGTAAACACCATTGCTCTGCCACCAATGCCACCCCGCCGGCGGTGCCAGCATACTGGCCATGCTGCGTCGCCGGGCCTCATAAGAACCCTTTGCCAACATACCGGTGCAGTGCTGGGCGTACAGATTTTCATAGGCAATCATATAGCTCGACAGTAAAAATCCCAGACGCCTCATTTCGAAAGCCCCTAGCTCAGCGCCACTATAGGCGCGATACATCAGATCACTCAGTACCGGATCACGGGCAATATCCAGCTGCAAACGGGAAAAGTGATTAGTGGTTTCTTGGGTGATCACGCTCTGGTAGCCACGCAGGCCATTGTGGATCTGTACCGCCAGATATATTACAGAGGCTATCACCGCCACCGCGCCGATAATTTCGCCGATGGCGCCCAAGTCCTGAATCGTCATAGTTGCATCCATAGCTTGCATTACCTCAATCTATGTAAAGACCACAAGGATACCACCGAGAAATTGGTACGTAGCTGTTTTTAAACAGATGCAGACGAAAGGCCCTATACCAAGACAGCCCACGCTGCCGCTATGCGTCCATAGGGACCGAGCCAGCAAATGAGGCAGCTAATGGGAGAACTGGCGTTATTCCACCTCCACCTGAATGGGCGAGCGACAACAACTATCAATCAGGGTTTAACTCACAACTTTACTCACCACGCTTGATCTTTAGCGCACAAAGATCCGATTCGGCTTTCACCCTGTGCCGATATGTTTAGCCATTAGTCTGAGGCAAAACTTACAACACAAATTCACTTCAGTTGAAGTATCATTGAGCGATCTACACTAACCTCAATTGGGAGAAGATCTATGGCACCGATACCACAAGGTGGAACAGTCGCAGTTACCGGTAGTGCCGGATTCATCGGCGGCTGGGTAGTCCGACAGCTTTTAGACGAAGGTTATCGAGTCCGCGCCTGCGTTAGAGATACCAACGACGAAGAGAAGGTTGGTTTTCTTAAGGCGATGCCGGGCTATGCATCCGGCCGGCTGACACTGCATTCGGCGAACCTCGATGAACCCGGCTGCTTTGACAAAATCTTCAAGGGCTGTCAGGGTGTCGCGCACTTGTCCCATGTCTCTAGCTACGATGACATGGACTACGTCAAAATGGTTTGTGACCACGTAATCAACAGCGTTAATCTGTCAGACAGCGTCAACCGCGTGGTCGTGACCTCAAGCATTGCCGCCGTCATGTCCGAAACGGATATTCAAGAACTTGTCCGACGCCCCGTCCTTTACGAGGACCGATACCCTGACGAACAAAACCCCAATCGCCAAACAAACCGGGGCCAAGGATATTCCATGGGCAAGGTACTTGCTGAGCGAGCCTTCGCTGACGCAGCCGAAGAAAGCGGTCGCTGGGATGCCATCACCTGCTGTCCCGGTGACAACGTAGGGCCTATTTTGTCGACACATCAGAAAAACTTTGGTCCCTGGCAGCATCACATTGAAACGATGCTGCTGGGTAAGTACTCACAGAATGTCATGGGCGCTTATCGCGCCTGGTATACGGTTGATGTGCGTGACGTAGCAGAGGCTCACATCAGGATCCTTGAAAGCGTTAATGTAAGTAATGGCGAACGCTTTATTGCCTGGTCAACAGAGACCCGCAATGTCGAAGACGTCTGCGCGAGTATCGATCGTCTTCTGCCTGAACTAGAGTTTGCGGGCGCGGAACTCGTCGACCCATTACCCGATAAAGTAAAGGCCAAGGAGGCTGAATTCAGGGCCATATGGGGCGGCTGTGAACTACGCAATGATCGCATTCGAGAAAGACTCGATATGGAATTTCGACCCCTCGATGTCTCTATTCGAGACTGTGTAGAATCGCTCATTTCTATCGGCAACGTAGCACACGTTCGCAGGTAATCCAGCGGCAGGATCACAGGGACAGTTTACCTATCTCGTTACCAACCTCCATATTGGTGGCTTGAGCTCAGTAAACTGTCCTACTATTTGTCATTTTGATCACGTCGCACCCCGCTATGCCGGCCTCTTCTCTGCCTCATGAGAAGACAGAAAGCCTCACTGCAAACCACCCCATTCGATTGCACCAACCTTGCTTTTAGTTGACCCTATGAGAGATTGGTGCCACGGTCTTCGCTCTAGTGCTGCAAGAGATATTAGTATGAACAATCATCTCGCCCCCTACGACATAGACATCGATGCAATTGATGTTAGCCAACCAGAGTATTTCCAAAACGACACCATTGGTCTTTACTTTGAACGTCTACGCCAAGAGCGCCCCGTGCACTATTGCGCAGAAAGTCGATTTGGTCCTTACTGGTCAATCACTAAATTCGACGACATCATGGCTATCGAAAAAGACCATGCGAGTTTTTCTTCTGACGCATATCTAGGCGGCATTCAACTCACTGATTTTCCAAAAGGTATGGAGCGAGCCAACTTTATTAACATGGATCCACCGGAGCATGATGCACAACGTAAGATTGTCAGCCCCATCGTTGCGCCCTCGAACCTCACTAATATGGAAGGAACCATTCGTGAGCATGTCATCGAAATATTGGAGCAACTACCTCACGGTGAAGTCATTGACTGGGTAGACAAAGTGTCGATCGAATTGACCACCCGTATGTTAGCCACACTGTTTGATTTTCCCTTCGAACAAAGACGTAAACTAACTTACTGGTCTGAAGTAGCCTCTGCAGATCTAAGAACCAGCGGCGAAATCAACACCGAAGCAAAAAGAATCGAGGCCCTTGGCGAATGCCTTAGGACCTTCAAAAAATTGTTGATCGAGCGCGCCAACCAGCCACCGAAGGGTGATCTAGTCTCTATGTTAGCTCACTCGCCAATGGTCAACATGGACGATCAACAACTCCTAAGCACCCTGATCTTACTCATTATTGGTGGTAACGACACGACACGAAACTCCATATCGGGCGGGCTCCTCGCGCTTATGCAAAACCCGAATGAGCTAGCAAAACTCAGGTCAGATCCGAGCCTTGTAAAGTCTCTAGTGCCTGAAATTATTCGCTGGCAAACACCCCTGACCCACATGCGTAGAACAACAACTCGTGAAGTGCAGATCAGGGGAGTGACAATTCCTGCCGGGGCGAAAGTCGCTATGTGGTATCTGTCGGGGAATCGAGACGAGCAAGTCATAGAAGATGCAGATCAATTTATTGTCGATCGTAAGAACCCACGACACCATTTGTCCTTTGGCTTCGGCATTCATCGCTGTGTCGGCAATCGCCTCGCAGAAATGCAGATCCGAATCTTGTGGGAGGAAATTCTTGCTCGAGGTTTGACCTTCGAACTAATGGGCGAACCGAAACGCACCTACTCTCATGTGGTTCACGGCTTTGCCACAATGCCGGTAAAACTAGGCCGATAACACCGCCGTACTGGCCGCTATAGATCCAGCCAAAAGCCGTGACACACACCCTGGATCGACCTAACACCAAGGAGAAGGAGGAACCGTACATATTCCCTTTCGCTTGTTCCAATCGCCCCCTGTGCCTATGACGCCCTATTCGGAGTCGATATAACCCGCTTAATATTTTTTGCGCCGCAGCCACTTAGGCATGAATGTCCTTCCCGCTCGTTTCAGTGAGCATATAGACTGAACCGATAGTTACCAAAGCCGCGATGGCAATGTAGACAGAGACATACACAATGCCAAATTCTTTCCATAGCAAGACGGCAATAGTCGGGGCGAAGGCACCGCCCAATATCGCGCCAATCTGATAGCCGAGTGAAGCACCTGAGTAACGCACCTGGGTGGAGAACAACTCAGTATAGAAAGCAGCTTGCGGACCATATTGCATCGCCATAAAACTTAAACCGCCGGAGATGGCGATAACAATCAGGAAAAGGTTACCCGTATCAATCAGCGGAAATAGCGCGAAAGCCCAAATCCCCAACAAGGCAGCGCCGGCGAGATACACACCGCGACGACCATGGCGATCGGAATAAGACGCGGCTTGAAATTGCACAGCAAGCTGAACCACACTGGCGATAAGTACCGCCGATAACATCGTACTGCGCGGCAGTCCCAGGCCAGATTCATTGGTGCCATAAGCGACGACAAATGCAATCAAAATGTAGAAAGTCACCTGAATCGAAATAAATGCACCCGCTGCCAACGCGATGCGCTTTGGATAAATACGCAAGGCTTCCAAGACAGGAGACCGGTCCAAATTCACCTCACTGGGATCGATAACCTCGCTGACGGCTTTAACCGATCCTTCAGCTTGTTTGCGTAACTTGATTGCTTCCAGCTCTTTAAACGCAGGTGTCTCTTCCAGATGCAATTGCACATACATACTGATCCCTATGAGAATTACACTTGCGAGAAATGGTAGGCGCCAGCCCCAGGATAAGAATGCATCGTCGGACATTGTGGCGCCGATTGCTAAAAACGCGAGATTCGCGAGAATCACTCCCATAGGCGCACCAGCCTGCGCAAACGCGCCGTAATAGCCGCGCCGATTCGAAGGCGCGCTTTCTGTAACAAGGAGCATTGCGCCACCCCACTGGCCACCAATAGCGAGACCCTGAACAAACCGGAGTAAAATGAGTAATAGCGGCGCAAATATACCGATCGTCTCATAAGTGGGTAACAAGCCGATCAAGGTGGTACCGCCCCCCATGATCAATAGTGCAACGACCAGGGTCCGTTTGCGTCCCACGCGATCGCCATAGTGCCCAAAGATAATGCCACCCAGGGGGCGAGCGATAAATCCCACCGCAAAGGTACTGAAGGAGGCTATCAACGCTACTGTCGCCGGCATGTCTGCTGGAAAAAAAGCTGTGGGGAAAATCAGGGCAGCTGCGGTACCGTAAATAAAGAAGTCATACCATTCGATGCTGGTCCCCGCGAGCGCGGTGCCGGCGACTTTCCGCATATTTTTTTCGTTATGCTCGTCGGGTGATTCCGCTGGCAAAGCTGCACTATCATTCATAAGAAGACCTGATCATTGTTATTTTTTTAATCAAAGGCTAGGTTGCCACAGGTTACGTCTTGAGACAATGAAGGAACACTATAGGCAAAAATAGGCTATCTACTAGAAAATTGTTAGATCGCTGGGCCTTGCCTAGTTAAGCCACCACACCCTTCGCCTTATAATTTTGAATATCTGCTGCGGTAAGCTTCAGCCTCGCGAGTACGGCGTCCGTATGCTCGCCGTGGGTCGGGCTGGGGCCACCGGGGGTCAACACCTCACCACCGAACCGAGGGGCGGCTTTCATCATGCGCATGGCACCCATCGAGGGATGATCAAAGGTCGCCAAGGATTCGTTGGCCACCAGTTGCTCCTGACTCAACACCTCATCGAGACTCAGACACTTCGCGCAGGGCACATCGTGAGCCTGCAGTTTCTGCAAAGCCTCATCTGTTGTTAAGGTTGAAAAGGCCCGACTAACCAAGGCAATATAATCATCACGGTTAGCTGCTATGGCCTCCGTAGACTTAAATCGGGGGTCCTCAATCAGTGCCGCCAGGCCAATAGCTTTGAGCATACCGTTTCGTTGCTTTTCAACGCCGGCGGAAAACGTCAGACCACCATCGGCGGTTAATGTGAGTTCATAGATCAGATCAGACAGGAGTGGCTGTGGATCGATGTCGTCATCCAACAAGGTATGATTCATAAACGCATCAGGGAATAAAAAGAACAACCCCGAATCCAACATCGACAGGTCGATATGCTGACCGTCACCGGTTTTCTCGCGCAAATACAAGGCACTGGTCACTGCTTGGCAGGCGGTATAGGCGGTGATCTTGTCACAGACCAAATTACGAATAAAAACCGGCGTTCCAAGCCCCTGGGCCGCAGTCATGCCAGCATGGGCCTGAATAATAGGGTCGTAGGCAGGCGCACTGCCTAAGGGTCCTTGATGGCCGAATCCAGAGATCGCCATATAGATCAACCGTGGATTAATGGCGCGCAGTTGTTCGCTGCCCAGATTCAGTTTGTCCATCACGCCGGGACGAAAGTTATGAATCACAATATCTACATCAGGTATCAAGCGACGAATCAACGCTTGGCCAGCGGTATCCTTCAAGTTAACCCTGATAGATTCTTTACCGCGATTGCAGTTCGCGAACAACGCCGACATACCGGCCTTGCTGGCGCCGATATAGCGCATCGGGTCACCCATCTCAATGGGCTCGACCTTGATCACGGAAGCCCCCTGCTCTGCCATCATCATGGCGGCGAAGGACGCGGTGATCATGGTGGAAAATTCCAATACTGTCACGCCAGCTAATGGTTTCATAAAGGGGATCGCTTTCTTAGTCGTACGTTAATACCGTCTTGCAATGGCTGGCAATCAGCAAGTCCAATAACGAGCAAAAGGTGAACCTCGCGGCCAGCCTCTTACTCGCGCCATCGCCATAAGGACAGGTGAGAGTCGACTATTTCTCTAGCCTATTTTTCTAGATAATCAGCAATCACCTGCTCAAATTTATCCTGAGCCTTCGCTACTAGCTTAGGAATATGGTAAGTGGGAAACAGGTCATCGCAAGCTTCATAATCTCGCAACATCAGTTTCGCCAGGTTCGCCGCATGAGATTCTGAAGACCCATCCATGATGCCCATATAAGGCGCAGACATCCACATGTCACCAAGGGGCGTTTCATTCGACATACCCAGCGCACCATGCAAGTGAATGGCACGATAAACGATATCGTGATTCACTTTCGCTGCTGAAATTTTGATCGCTGCTATTTCTTTGCGAATTTCTCGAGTGTACTTACCGGTCTTGTCAATCAGCCACGCCGTATAGAGCACATGTAAGCGAAATTGCTTCAGCTGGATAAAAGATTCAGCAAGATCCGCCTGCACCATTTGCTTGTCGGCCAGGCGCTCGCCCTTGGTTCGACGACTCAGGGCCCGCTCGCAAGCCATATCCAGAGCATACTGACAGACACCCACCGCACGCATCGCATGGTGTACTCGGCCGCCACTCAAGCGAGTTTGGGAGCCCACAAAGCCGCCACCCTCTTCACCCAACAATGCATCGATAGGCAGGCGAACGTTGTCATATTTAATATAGGCGTGGCCACCCAGACGACGCTTGCTGTCATCGTATTTCATTTCAATGGGCGTACCGAACCCGTGAACGTCTCTGACGATCTCGACACCAGGCATGTTCCTGTCCACCAGAAACATGGAGGCGCGCTCCAGCAAAGGCTTGTCTGGCGCCGTGATCGCCATCACAATCAAAAAGTCTGCGCCTGCACCATTCGAGGTATACCATTTCTCGCCGGTCAACACCCATTCGTCACCATCGCGCACAGCCATGCATTTGAATTCACCGGGTTCACCGGCGTGGGGTTCCGTCATGGAAAATGCAGAGCGCTTTTCACCCGCCAGCAAAGGTTCAAGATACTTCTTTTTCTGCGCCTCAGTACCATTGTGAGCGATCAATTCCATGTTGCCGGTATCTGGTGCCTGACAACCGAAGACCGTTGGCCCCATGCGCGTTCGACCCAGAATTTCGTTCAGCAGGCATAGCTTTACCTGGCCAAGCCCCGGCCCACCTAGATCCTCACCTAAGTGAAAGCCCCACAGGCCCTGTGCTTTAACTTGTGCTTGCAAGCTCTTGATATAGGCACGAACGGCCTTCATGCTGTCTTCGTCCAGCGGATTACCCTGCTTATCCTCACCTACACGCATAAAATGATCGAGTGGCTCTACCTCTTCGCTGACGAACTTTTTTACCCAGTCAATTTGTACCTGAAATTCCGGATCTACATCAAAATCGATGGCCATTGTTGTGCTCTCCATGTGCTAGTCAGGGTTGCTATTAAAAGTTGCTATTAAAAGTTGCTATTAAAAGTTGCTATTAAAAGTTGCTATCAAAAGGCGGCTGTCTAAAGGCTGTTATCTAACGGTTGAAGTCAATTCTTACCACAGCTACTTGAGGATACTGTAACACTGAAAACAGCATACTGGCCAATCTCACGAGCAGCCGATCTAGCACGCTAATCCAGGACATGGTGAAAGCCTATTTTCACCTTATTCATTGCCCACGCAGTCAGGTTCTTGCTGATCGCTTTCGAGTAATCTTGCTAAAAATGCAGATCAATAGCCTCCCGATCTTGCCATTCTTCATAAAAGAACAGGCAGTGTTCAATCTCTGGTGAAATCAAAAACCGATGGCTGATGCACCCAGGTTCGAGCCTGGAAGCCTCAACATGGGCCCGAGTTTGGTCCAACGCCTCTTGCCAGTGCTCGGGGGTTATCACGACCTCTGAGGTAATAATAATCATATCAATGCTCGCCTTATTATTGAGTCAGCAAAATATCTATTGGGTCAAAATAATAGCAACGGCGCTACCGCTAAACTACTCAAAACACCGTTGTTCAGCAGCGTAACAGAATCTCAGAGGATTCGCCGCGACTGGAACCCCCAGCCTCAAACCCACAGCAGAGTCTGCCGAACTAATGTTGAATCTAACGCTGAAGTCGACCTAAACGTTGACGTTGACGTTAACGTCAAGCTTTTGTAAAGTCCCATCACTTGATGTTTTGGCACCCTAACTTCATGCCCCACAAAACCCACACCATATCGGAACTCGCTCGAGCCTTCGATATCACGACCCGCACGATCCGCTTCTACGAAGAAAAAGGCCTGCTTAACCCACAACGCGTGGGCCAGCAACGTCGCTACACCGATGCTGACCGAGTCCGCCTGACCTTAATCCAACGGGGCAAGCGAATCGGCATGTCACTGCAGGAGTCGCAGGCCATCATTGAGATGTACGACCCGGCACAAGGTAACGTCGAACAATTGGAGCGATTGCTTGATAACGTCAGCGAGCGAAAGCAGCAACTACACGCCCAGATGCAGGACTTAAAACAGATGCTGACAGAACTCGATGATGTCGAGAAACGCTGTCAGCAGGCCCTCAACATCGTCAACAAGAAGGAAGACAACTAGATGAGCACCGCCTACCCCACTTTGAATTTCGGTCTTGGTGAAGAGATCGACATGCTCCGCGACGCGGTATATCAGATGTGTGCAGTGGAACTGGCACCGCGTGCCGCACAAATCGACAAAGACAATGAGTTCCCCATGGACATGTGGCGTAAATTTGGCGACATGGGCCTGCTGGGCGTCACTGTCGAGGAAGAATACGGCGGCAGTGGCATGGGTTATCTGGCGCACACCATCGCGGTCGAAGAGATCAGCCGCGCATCAGCGTCCGTTGGCCTGTCCTACGGCGCGCACTCCAATCTGTGCGTCAACCAAATTCGCAAGAACGGCAGTGAGGCACAAAAGCATCAATACCTGCCCAAACTCTGTAGTGGCGAACATATCGGCGCCTTGGCCATGTCTGAACCCAACGCCGGTTCAGACGTTGTGAGTATGAAATTGCGCGCCGACAAGAAGGGCGATGTGTACGTGCTCAACGGCACTAAAATGTGGATTACCAACGGTCCTGACGCGCACACCTTCGTGATCTATGCCAAGACCGATACCAACGCGGGCCCGCGGGGCATCACCGCTTTTATCGTTGAACGGGACTTTCCTGGCTTCAGTCGCGGCATCAAACTCGACAAGCTCGGCATGCGGGGTTCAAACACCTGTGAGTTGATTTTTGAAGACTGCGAGGTTCCCGTCGAAAATGTTCTCGGCGGAGTTGGCAATGGTGTCAGGGTGCTGATGTCGGGTCTCGACTTTGAGCGTACAATTCTTTCCGGCGGACCCGTGGGCATCATGCAGGCCTGTCTGGATATCGTGGTGCCTTATCTGCACTCTCGCGAGCAATTCGGCCAACAGATCGGTGAATTTCAACTGATGCAGGGCAAGCTAGCAGATATGTATACCGAGTTGAGTGCCAGCCGCGCTTATCTGTACGCCGTCGCTGCAGCCTGTGATCGCGGCGAACAAAGCCGCAAGGATGCCGCTGGCATCATTCTGTTTTCGGCAGAAAAGGCCACATTGATGGCCTCACAGGCGATTCAGGCGTTGGGCGGTAACGGTTACATTAACGACTATGGTACGGGCCGACTATTACGTGACGCTAAGCTCTATGAAATTGGCGCCGGCACATCCGAGATCCGGCGCATGCTGATCGGCCGCGAACTATTTAAAGAAACTGCCTGAGGAATCTTCGTCATGACCGCACTCGTCAGTAAGATCAATACCCGTGATGCAGCCTTTGCGGAGAACGAGGCGCATCTGCTTGCCCAGGTCGCCGACCTGCGACAGGTGGTGGCGAAAATCAAACTCGGTGGTGGTGAAAAATACCAACAACGCCACAAGGCACGGGGCAAGTTATTGCCTCGCGAGCGCCTCAATGGCCTACTGGATGATGGCTCACCGTTTCTCGAACTATCTCAATTGGCAGCCCATGATGTCTACGATGATGAGGTACCCGCAGCAGGTATCATCACCGGCATTGGTCGCATCTGTGGCCAGGAATGTATGATTTTTATCAATGATGCCACCGTTAAGGGCGGCACCTACTATCCGCTGACTGTGAAGAAACAAGGCCGCGCCCAAACCATCGCGCAGGAGAACCATCTGCCCTGCATTTATCTGGTCGATTCCGGCGGCGCGTTTCTACCCCTGCAGGCAGAAGTCTTTCCTGATCGCGAGCACTTCGGTCACGCCTTCTTTAACCAGGCGCGCATGTCGGCGCAAGGCATCCCTCAGATCGCTGCAGTCATGGGATCCTGCACCGCCGGTGGTGCCTACCTGCCAGCCATGGCCGATGAGTCCATTATCGTCAAAGAACAGGGCACCATTTTTCTCGCCGGCCCACCACTGGTGAAGGCCGCCACTGGCGAAGTCGTCAGCGCCGAGGATCTCGGCGGCGCTGACGTCCACTGTCGCACTTCCGGCGTTACCGACCATTATGCAAACAACGATCATCACGCCCTGCAACTGGTACGGCAATGTATCAGCCGGCTAAATCGGGTCAAGCCCAGCCAGCTGGACATCAAGCCCAGCTGCGAACCACTGTACCCCATTGAGGATATTTACGGTGTGATCCCTAAAGACACTCGGCATCCCTATGACGTGCGTGAGGTCATCGCTCGTCTGGTAGACGGTTCCGACTTTGACGAATTCAAGGCTTTGTACGGCACCACGCTGGTAACTGGCTTCGCCCGCATTCACGGCTACCCCATCGGCATTGTCGCTAACAATGGCATTCTGTTTGGTGAGTCCGCTCAGAAAGGTGCGCACTTCGTCGAACTCTGCGCCCAACGCAAGATCCCGTTGTTGTTCCTGCAGAACATCACCGGCTTTATGGTGGGCCAACAGTATGAAGCCGGCGGCATCGCCAAACACGGCGCGAAAATGGTCCACGCAGTGGCCTGCGCGGAAGTTCCGAAACTCACAGTGTTGATCGGCGGCTCCTTCGGCGCTGGCAACTACGGCATGTGTGGCCGCGCCTATGATCCACGATTTTTGTTTATGTGGCCGAACGCCCGCATCTCGGTCATGGGTGGCGAGCAGGCCGCAGGCGTGCTGGCGACACTCAAGCGTGACCAGCTGGAAACCCGCGGTGAGCAATGGAGCCAGGACGACGAAGCCCGCTTTAAACAACCCATTCTCGACACCTATGAAGACCAAGGTCATCCCTACTACGCCTCCGCGCGGATCTGGGACGACGGCGTCATCGATCCCGCTGACACCCGTATGGTGTTGGGCCTGGCTCTATCTGCGTGTCTGAACGCCCCCATCAAAGACACACAGTTTGGCGTGTTTAGAATGTAATGAATTTGCGATAGCCATCGCCGCCGGGACCATGAAGTGGGTCTCTGCCAACCTAAAAATTGCTTTGATGTTGGCATCAAAGCTCAGGAGGAAAGCCTGTGTTTAACAAGATTTTGATCGCCAATCGCGGTGAGATCGCCTGCCGAGTAATTCGTACTGCTCGGCACATGGGCATCAAAACAGTCGCGGTCTACTCCGACGCTGACAAGCATGCCCTGCATGTCACCCTGGCAGACGAAGCCGTATGGATCGGGCCGGCGCCGGCTCGAGAATCCTACTTGTGCGGTGACAAGGTCCTGGAAGCGGCACTGCGCACTGGCGCCCAAGCCATTCACCCTGGTTATGGATTCCTGTCTGAGAACGCTGAATTTTGCCGTGCCTGTGAGGCCGCCAACATCGTCTTTATAGGTCCACCGGCCACCGCCGTTGAAGCCATGGGCTCCAAGTCGGCGGCGAAACGCATTATGGCAAACGCTAACGTACCCTTGGTGCCTGGCTATCATGGCGACGACCAGTCGCCAGCATTGCTGCGCCAACATGCCGACGACATGGGTTACCCCGTTCTGCTGAAAGCCGTGGCCGGCGGTGGCGGCAAGGGTATGCGCCAGGTATGGTCTGGGGATGAATTTTCTGAAGCCCTTGAAGCCGCCCAACGAGAATCACTGAGCAGTTTTGGCAACAGCGACATGCTGGTGGAAAAATATCTGACGCAGCCTCGCCACGTTGAGATTCAGGTGTTCTGCGACAGCCATGGCCAGGGCATCTACCTGTCGGAAAGAGACTGTTCCGTACAGCGCCGTCACCAAAAGGTCATGGAGGAAGCCCCCGCACCCAACGTATCACTCGAGGTGCGACGCCAGATGGGTGAAGCGGCCGTGCAGGCGGCCAGCGCGATAGACTATGAGGGCGCAGGAACTGTCGAGTTTTTATTAGACAGTGACGGGTCCTTTTATTTTATGGAGATGAACACGCGCTTGCAGGTGGAACATCCGGTGACCGAAATGGTGACAGGCATTGACCTGGTGGAATGGCAGTTGCGTATTGCCGCCGGCGAACCCCTACCTCTGGGCCAGCACCAGGTTACCGTCACCGGCCATGCCTTCGAGGCTCGCATCTATGCCGAAGACCCGGACCAAGATTTTATGCCAGCCACCGGTGTCTTGAAGTTTTTGCAGACGCCCATGGAAAGCCCTCACGTACGGGTTGATACCGGCGTGCGCCAAGGTGACGAAGTCAGCATCTACTATGACCCCATGATCGCCAAACTCATTGTCTGGGGAGAAGACCGGGCTCAAGCGCTGCAGCGCCTGACGGTGGCGTTGACCCAGTATCGGATCGCCGGCCTGACCACCAATATTGATTTTTTGTATAACCTCGCCACCAGCGAACCCTTCGCTCAAGCGGATTTAGATACGGGCTTTATCCAAAAGCACCGGGCTCTACTGTTCCTGAATCCGAACATTGACGAACATGAAGCGGTGGCTCTCGCCGCGCTGTACTTATTACTCGCGCAAGCAAACCAGGCTCAAATTTTGGCCAGTCAACATGGTGAACCCGACTCACCTTGGCACGGCACATCAGCCTGGCGCATGAACGAGCCACATGTACAGCACCTACAGCTCAGCTACCACGATCAAGCCTGGGAAGTCAGTGCCGAAAAAAATCCCACCAAGAACCAAGACAGCTTTACACTGACCATAGCTGAAAAAAACCTGCAGGTTAGCGGCACCTTGAACAACGGCGAGCTCAGCGCAGATATTAATGGCTTCAAGCAGAAATTAGTGGTCGCCGAACACGATGGTATCTACTCGGCCTATCAAAACCAGGGCGCTTTCCAGTTTGCTCGAATCAGCCCAGATCTAGGCGAGGTGGGCGAAGACAGCCGTGGCGGCAATCCGCGCGCGCCCATGAATGGCACCATCGTCGCCTTGTTAGCTGAAGTCGGCACACGAGTCGACATCAACACACCGCTGCTAGTCATGGAAGCCATGAAAATGGAACACACGATCCGCGCAAGCCGTGCCGGCCAAGTCCGTGAGTTCTATTACCAAGCCGGAGATCTCGTGACGGGCGAAGTCGAACTACTGGATTTTCACGCCGATTCAGCTGAGGTCGCCTCCTAGACCTGCTTCTCTAGTCTTCCCCCCTCACCTTTCCAATCCTTTTCTGCCGCCCAGCGCCGGTCAGCCGCGCTGTCATGGCCGCCACGGGGGGGCTGTGAACGCCTGCTTGTCGCGAACCGCGAATTGACCTAGTCTAAGACTCAACTTCAACTCCAAATGTCAAACACAAGGACCAACATATGTTCGATTTGATTATTCGTGGCGGTACCATTATTGATGGCTCAGGTGAGCAGCGTTATGTGGCCGATATCGGCATCAAGGATGGCAAGGTCGCAAGGATTGGCGAGATTACTGAGACAGCCACGGAAGAAATCAATGCCGCAGGCAAACTGGTCGCACCGGGCTGGGTCGATATTCATACGCACTATGACGGACAGGCCACCTGGGACCCCATTCTCGCACCCTCCAGCTGGCATGGCGTGACCACTGTCGTGATGGGCAACTGTGGTGTGGGATTCGCGCCGGTTCGCCCTCAGGACCGCGATTTTCTGATCCAACTCATGGAAGGCGTGGAAGACATTCCCGGCGCCGCCCTGGCGGAAGGCATCAATTGGCAGTGGGAGAGTTTCCCGGAATATTTGGATGCCCTGGCAGCATTTCCGCGTGCTATTGATGTGGCGGCCCAAGTTCCCCACGGCGCCATTCGCGCCTATGTTATGGGCGAGCGTTGCAATACCGACTACGCCCCCAGCGCCGAGGAAGTGGCGCAGATGGCTGACCTGGTGCGCGAGGGTGTCGAGGCCGGTGCGCTGGGATTTTCCAGCTCGAAAACCCTGCTCCACAAGGATATCAAGGGCGACTTCATGCCCGGCACCTTCTCAGGCAACGATGAGATGCTGGCACTGGGCCTGGGCATGAAGGGGCTGAATAACTCCGTGTTTGAATTGGTTTCCGACCACTTAGGTGAAGACGAAGAATGGGCCTGGGTCACCGAGTTCCAAAAACAGACTGGCCTGACCGTAACCCTGATCGCCACCACCGCACCGGCCTATGAGAACGGCAAGATGTATAAGCTCGCCGAGCAAGCGCGCCAGGAAGGTCGAGAGATCCGGCCCCAGGCGGCGGGCCGACCCACCGGCGTACTGCACGGCCTGCAATCCAGCTTTCATGCCTTTATTGGCCATCCGACGTTCCGTGACCAACTGGCACAGCTGAGCCACGATGAGCTGGTGAAGGCCATGTCAGACCCGGCCATGAAGGCCCAAGTTCTGGCAGAAGAGTCTTTGATTAAAGGCGGCTTGATGCAAAATCTGGCGCAACTGATGAATCAGGTGTTCCCACTGGGTGATAATCCCAACTATGAGCCTGATGCCGAAGACAGCGTTGCGGGTATCGCCCGCGCTCAAGGTCAAGACCCCATGGAGGTCATGTACGACCTCTTAGTGGCCAACGACGGTAAGGAATTGTTCTATCAGCCGCTGGGTGGCTATCAGGGCTTCTCTCTCGACGCACAGAAGAAGTTGTTGGAGCATCCCAATGTATTGTTCGGCTTAAGTGATGGCGGCGCCCACTGTGGTGTCATCGCCGATGCTGGCATGCCGACCTTTATCATGACCCACTGGGGCCGGGATCGTACCAAGGGCGACAAGATGAGCCTGGAGTTTATCGTGCAGGCATTAACTTCCAATACGGCCGAGGCCTTTGGCATGTTTGACCGCGGCCGAATTCAAGAAGGCTGGATGGCTGACATCAACATCATCGACTTCGAGGCCATGCGCCTGTTTCGACCTGAGGCGATCTTCGACTTACCCGCTGGCGGGCGCCGTCTGGTGCAGCGAGCTGGCGGCTATGAAGCCACGATCAAGGCCGGCGAAGTGATCTTCAGAAACGGCGAACACACTGGCGCGCTGCCAGGCAAACTCGTCAGACGTTCCAACCAGGTACACGCCGCGCGCTAGAGCGCGGCTGACATGAGGGGTCCCGAACACCAACAAGCCCCTGTCTGTGGGTTGTCGGGACACTAGCCCATTCATCCCCTTGCATCCCCTTGCCTAAGGGGATGATCATTTTCGACAAAATCATCCAACCCCCTTTGACACTGGCTATTTATACAGTATTATTCTGCTATCGATCTGTTACTGGTGCCCGCGAACGCTGATGAAGCTCTATATTGCCGAAAAGCCCAGTCTTGGCCGCGCCATCGCCGAAGTCTTGCCCAAGCCCCACAAAAAGGCCGACGGCTATATCATGGTGGGTAATGGCGATTGTGTCAGCTGGTGTGTGGGTCACCTGCTAGAGCAGGCTGAACCCGATGCCTATGATGCCAAATTCAAACAATGGCAGTTGGAACATTTGCCTATTGTGCCCGAGAAATGGCAACTCAAACCCAAACCCACCAGCCGCAAACAACTGGCGGTGCTGCGCCAGCTGATCAAAGACGCCGATGAACTCGTCCACGCCGGTGACCCGGATCGCGAGGGTCAGCTACTGGTTGACCAGGTTATCGATTACCTGGGTGTTAAGGGCGCCAAACGCGCGTCTATTCAACGTTGCTTGATCAACGATCTCAATCCCACCGCCGTTACCCGCGCCCTGGGTCAGCTGCGCGATAATCGAGAGTTCGCGCCGTTGTCCACCTCGGCACTGGCCCGCTCGCGGGCAGATTGGCTCTACGGCATCAATATGACCCGGGCCTTTACCCTGCAGGGTCGCAAGGTCGGCTATCAGGGCGTCTTGTCTGTCGGTCGAGTTCAAACGCCCTTGCTGGGACTCGTCGTCGCTCGGGACATTGAGATCGAGCACTTTGTCTCAAAACCCTTTTACCAGGTCATCGCCCATCTGCTGGCCGCCAATGGCGACCGGTTCAAGGCCCGCTGGCAACCCAGCGAAGAATGTCTGCCCTGGCAAGATGAAGAAGGCCGGGTGCTGTCACGGGGCTTGGCGGAAAATGTCGCCAAGCGAATTACCCAGCAACCAGCGACAGTAACCCACTGCAGCATTAAGCGGCGACAACAGGCAGCCCCCCTGCCCTATAACTTATCCAGTTTGCAAATCGATGCCGCGAAACGCTTTGGCATGAGTGCGAAGACCGTCCTGGACACCTGCCAGAGCCTGTATGAGCGCCATAAGCTTCTGACCTACCCTCGCTCTGACTCACGCTATCTGCCCAAAGAACACCTCAAGGATCGTCATGGGGTGCTGGATGCCATCAAAAATAACAGCCAGACACTGGCGGCTGCCGTAGCCCAGGCTGACACCAGTTTGGTGAGTAAAGCCTGGGATGACAAAAAAGTCGAGGCCCACCACGCCATTATTCCCACGGCGCGCAAGCTCGATACCAGCAAGCTCAGCAAAGCCGAGCGTGACATTTATGAGCTCGCGGCTCGGCAATACCTGATTCAGTTCTACCCCCATCACCAATGGCAAGAAAGTCAGATTGAATTGGCGATTGCCGGCGGCGCGTTTATTGCCAAAGCCAGTGAGCCTCTGATAGCCGGTTGGAAGCAGCTGTTCTCGAATAGAGAGCCGAGCAGAGAGTCGAGCAGAGAGTCGAGCAGAGAGCCAAGCAAGCAACCACCGCAGGATGCCGCCCTCAACAGCCACCTGCCAACATTAAAAAAAGGTGACGTCTGCCACAGCGAAACCGGCGAGGTGCTGGCGAAGGAAACGACGCCGCCCAAGCCCTTTGACGATGCCAGCCTGCTCGCGGCCATGACCGGTATCGCCCGTTACGTGCAGGATCCAGAAATCAGGCGGGTGTTAAAAGAAACCGATGGCCTGGGTACCGAAGCCACTCGAGCGGGCATTATCGAGCTGTTATTCAGCCGCGGGTTCCTGCACCGCCAAGGCAAGACTATCCGCTCAACCCCTGCGGGCAAAGGCTTGATCACCAGCCTGCCATTAATGGCCACCACCCCTGACATGACTGCTCAGTGGGAAACGCTGTTGAGCGCCATCAGCCGCAAGGAAACCAGTTACCAGGCCTTCATGTCGCCGTTGGAAACCGCTCTGAAGGATCTCATCATTCAAAGCCAGGTGCAGCTGCCAACGGGCTTGAAGGACGTTCAGGCTAACAAGCCGGCGTTCAAAAAAACCTACAAAAAAACCTTCAAAAAAGCCGACAAAAAGCCCACAACCAGCACCCGTAGCAAAACTCCGACCAAAACCCCGACCAAAACCGAGACCAAAGCCCGGGCCAAAGCACCAGCCGCGTAACCATTGCCACCCTTGGCTGCGATCGGCCATACTTTGACCCCTGCGAGCCTGGTCTTCAGAACCCAGTCTGTAGAACCCGATCTGCTACCAGAGCGCACAACATGTCTGAGTCTGAGTCTGAGTCTGATACTGACACACAACCTCAAGCGCCTAACGGCATGCCACCGGACTACCTCAGCGGCAACAAAACAGCCTGGCAAGACAAGGCCGCAGACTATATTGATGCCGCGGAAACCGCCTGGGACTCAGACCAACCTTACTGGGGCGTCTTCGGTATCCCTGACACCCACACTCGCCTATTACCCGAGGACATGTCGGGTCTGCATTGTATTGAGCTGGGGTGTGGCACCGCTTATGTCTCTGCCTGGATGCGACGGCGTGGCGCGACGGTGGTCGCCCTGGATCCGACGCCGAATCAACTGACCACTGCTCGACGCTTGCAACAGCAGCATGGACTGGAGTTTGAGATCATCGAGGGCTTCGCTGAGTCTGTACCCCTCCCTGACGGGAGTTTCGATTTTGCCATCTCTGAATATGGCGCCGCACTATGGTCAGACCCTTATCTCTGGATTCCCGAGGCGGCACGACTCCTCAAGCCCGGCGGTCAATTGGTGCTCTTGACCAACTCGGCACTCATGATGATGTGCGCCCCTGACTATGAGTCCGATGGCCCCGTGGGCGAGCAACTGCTGCGGCCCTACTTCGATATGCACCGGATTCAATGGCCCGACTGTCCGGGCCAAACCGAGTTCCATCTCAATCACGGCGACTGGATCAGCTTGTTCACGGCCAACCAATTGGTGGTCGAACGGCTGGTTGAGCTGCGCGTTCCGCCAGGTGCCGAGACCCGCTACGACTGGGCTGACAGGGACTGGGGCAACCAGTGGCCGCTTGAAGAAGCTTGGGTGGTACGCAAGGCTGTCGTCTGAACACTAGGCCACCAACTCGCTAAAGCCACAACGCTCCGTGGCTATTCGCCAACCTCCTTCAAATCTGGCAGTATTCCAACCAATCGCTCGCGTGTTGCAATCATTGGTAACCGCGAGCACTCACCGTTTCTCTATAGCAGGTCGCCAGCCATGTCAGATATGTCAGAACGCACCCAATCACCGGCCCTTGACCAAGCCCTGGTCAATCCCGTCGTCTGGTCAGATGAACAAGCTATTCACGAGACCCTGGCCTGGTTGCGCCAACATGACCCGGTACGCAAAATTTCACCGGCCGGCTTTGAGCCCTTTTGGTCCATCACCAAGTATGACGATATCAAAGCCATAGAAGCTAACCGGGCTTTTATCTGTGACCCAAGACCGACTTTGGCACCCATCATGGTCAACGAAGCCATTATGGCCCTGACTGGCCGCAAGCATCTGGTGCGCTCGTTAGTACAGATGGATGACCCGGATCATCGCGCCTACCGCATGTTGACCCAGGGCTGGTTCATGGGCTCCAACCTGCGCAAACTGCAGGGTCGAATCGATGAGTTGGCGACGCTGTATGTAGATCGCATGCTGGACATGGATGGCGCCTGTGACTTCGTCAAGGATGTTTCCATGTGGTATCCCTTGCGAGTCATTATGTCGGTACTTGGCGTGCCGGAAGAGGATGAGGCTTATATGCTCAAGCTCACCCAGGAATTATTTGGCGCCGCTGACCCGGATGTGCAGCGCTCTTTCGAGATTACCGACATCAACAATGTCATTCTTGATTTCGAAAGCTACTTCGCCAAGATCACCGAGGCGCGACGCAAAAATCCAACTGATGATGTTGCCACCGTGATTGCGAACGCGAAGATTAACGGCGAACCCATCCCGGTCAACGACGCTAACGGTTACTACATCATCGTCGCTACGGCCGGTCACGATACGACCAGCGCCTCTACCGCGGGCGGTCTGTTGGCATTACTGCAGAATCCTGACCAGTTTGCTCTGCTGCGCTCTGACCCTGAACGGTATTTGCCAACTTTCATCGACGAAGCCATTCGCTGGGTGACACCGGTACGCCACTTTATGCGTACCGCAACGCAAGACACTGAACTGCGGGGCCAAACTATTAAAGCTGGCGAGTCAGTGATTCTGTGGTATCCATCGGCGAATCGCGATGAAGAGATTTTTAACCAGCCCTTTGAATTCAAGGTTGATCGTCATGATGCCAAGCAACTGGCGTTCGGCTTTGGCGCCCACGTGTGTTTGGGCCAGCATCTGGCGCGCATGGAAATGACGGCACTGTTTAAGGAGCTCATCAAACGGGTCAAGCATATTGAGCTGGCCGGCGAGCCACGCTATAGCCAGTCGACCTTTGTCGGCGGCTTGAAGAACCTGCCGATCCGCTTTGAGAGGGCCTGAGATATCGGCATAACGCCCGGTATTCGACTACCGGGCATCAGCCGGTCGAGCCGCTAGTAGATCTAAAAATAGGTACCATTGAAGACCCGACTCGCGAAGCGTTCTCCCATCCGCCGGTAACCCGCAGGATTCGGGTGCAACAGGTCGGGCAGATCAGCCGCGTCTGCCGCACTGAACAATTCAAGGCCATCTAGGTAATGCAGGTTTGAGTCCCCCGCTTGATTGCGCAGCAACACCAGTTCAGTCATCAGTTCACGAATCCGCTTTAGAGACAATGCTCCCTGACGCAGCCGCTCATTACCCTCATGGGTGCGAAACTTACCTTCTTGGTCTGGCAACGTTGGGCCGGGACTATCTTCGGCACTGGGACAATAGATCGGCGAGACTAGAATAATGGGCGTCTGCTTATGACCTTCCCTGAGTGTATCCAAAAAGCCGTGCAACGCTGACGGGAAGACTCGCTCGCGCATGGAATCCATATTCACCAGATTAATACCCACCTTCAAGGTGATCAGCTCCGCCGGCAAGTCACGCATTGCTCGAGCGACAAACTGATCCAGATGACATTGACCGGCGAAGCCAAAGGACTGCAGATTGACCTGCTGCTGCCCCGCGTAAGCCGCTACCGCCGGCCAGGTGCCAGTGGGCGAATCAGCTTCCATACAATGACTGATGGAACTGCCATAGTGCATCCAGCGCGGCCGCTCGTCGGTTACTGCATGCATCACGCTATTGGGCGCCAGTTTGAGACTGCGTATTTCCAGAAACGCATTGTGAGGCAGCCAGAGTTCATAGCTGTTCTCACCACTGGGCAAGTCATCAAATCGTATGCTGTAGGCCTCACCCCTGACCAACTCAAACTCGCCAGGCTTGGCAGGATTAAGCTTGATACTATTCCCGGCATCAACCTGGGTCTGGCGAATGGCATCGTGATTCACCATCAAGTCAAAACTCACAGGACGCGGCGCAGATGGTGGGGTAAACATTCGCGTGCTTTGCACCTGCAACTCAATAAACGCCGAGTCTGTGACGAAAGACAGCCTCACCCCGGAGGGCATTCGAACAATCACATCCATCACAGCCGGCACCTGAGATCGGGTCCAGGCCGGCAACCGACGTGGACTCAAGCCCGCTGGCCGCTGATCAAAGTCGAGCGCACCCGGAAACCGAATGCCAGCAGTTAACAAATCAGAATGATGGATCAACATAGCGATTCCAGCCGAAGAATAAATGGAATAAATGGGGTCGGGGGAAGAAATGGGGTCGGGGTAAAATTTACATCTGTAAATTTTACCCCGACCCCATTTACGACCCCATTTAAAAGATCAGACATTTCTATAGTCTGAGCGGATCGAAAACAGCGGGTCTTTACTGTCACAGGGCAGGTCCGAGCGGGCCTGCTTAACTGCGGTCATGGAAGATGGTAACTCAAAGGGCAGCCGGCCTTCTGTGTCCTGAGCTTCAATAATGGCTGTCAGCAGTACATCATCGGCCACGCCCAGGTCCACATAGACGCCATCCAGCTGATCAATGATATCAGTGATAATCGCTGGCCGACTCATCTGCAGCACAGCGATGGTGGGTACCTGACTGGAGAGTACTTGCAGACGCAGGGTGTCTTCTGCCGCTGGCTTAAAATCGATATCGCCTTCCTGCTGCCGGCTACCAAAGAAAAAATTAGGATGTAACATTTGATGGGGCGTCGATAATCGAATAATCGCCACATCGGCCTCTGCCAACGTGCAGCTACCCTCGACGGCAGCATTAATATTTTCCAAATAAATTTTGGCACCAGGTTTGATCAACGAAGGTTTCTTTAAACAAATCAAGGAGCGACGCTGGGCCTCTCTGCCGGCCTTCACCGCGTCTTTCGAACCGACGATCGCCACCGCCGCCGCGGCATCCACCAACGGGTTTTCAAATAAACCTTGCTCAAATTTTGGCAGCAACATGCGATACACTGCTCCATCAACTCGAGACAATTCAATCAAGCCCTGATCAATGACCCGCAACAACGTCGCCACATCCTCCTCGCCACCCAACTGATCGCAGCCAGCATTCACCGCCTTGGCAAAGCGTTGTTCTCGGCTCAGCGCTTCGACTCCCCAAGACATACTGATATCGTCAGGTGTTTGCATTTGAGTGGGATTAAGGGTGGCTTCTTTGGCATCCCGAAAAATAGCCCAGTCAGACAGCACAAACCCTTTGAACTGATGCTCGGTGCGCAACAGGCCCTCAATCAACTGGGCGGAAAAACCACCGGCCACCGACTCCAATAACTCACCGTTTAACGCCAAGTCCTCCAGCAAAAGATCTTTCAATATCGTGTAGGTTGGCATCACACCGGCGACATTAACGTTAAAAGCATCCAGAAACGCTTCGATATGCACACTCAAAGAGGCTTCTGTCAAAACCGAATAGCGACCATAGGCGTTGTGTCCATCGAAGCCCTCAGGGGCGGCTGGATAGCCGACCCAATGTTTTACGACACAGGCAACGCTGTCTTTATTCAAACCGGCGGCGCCCGCCTGCATGCCAACCACATAAGCGGCAACCAGCGCTCGAGCCAACTTGGGGTCCTCGCCAAAGGTGCCCGAGATTCTCGGCCAACGGGGTTCTGTGGCAATATCCGCCTGAGGCGACAGCGCCATATGAATACCCACCGCGCGGTATTCGGCGCGGGCGATCGCAGCAAACTGTTCTACCAGTTCTGCGCTGCCTACAGCTGCAAGCCCGGTGGTTTCAGGCCACTGGGAAAAACCCATCGCCCTGGAACTCGCCCCGGTGACATGGGCGAAGTGGTGCCGAGGATCCGTGCTGATGGTGACGGGAATCCCAAGCCGGGTTTCAGCCGCGAGTTTCTGCAGGGCATTATTTTGTTCGGCGAAGGTCCTCGGGTCAGCATCCAGACGAGTCAACAGATGATTCACACCATCGTTCACAATCAACTGCCGGTTCGCTGGCAGAAGATATTCGCCACCGATCCCAAGCATGCCATAGGGACCCTGGGTTTGAGCCGTGCCATGCATCATCACACCGGCCTTCTCCGCCAAGGTCATACGCCCCAACAGGTCCTTAGCGCGGACAGCCGCGGGCAGCCGATGATCTTCAAAGGCAGACAAGACCCCGTCGTGATCCAGATCGCGAAACACCAGGCCGTCTAGGTTCATTGTCTTCATAGCGCTTATCTCCACGACTTGGTGTCAATTTGACAGCGAGTCTAGCACGCAACCCACAGACAGTTGTACCTAGGGCAAGCCACTGAACTCACAGCTCTCAGTCGGTGCTTGGGTCGACTCATAGGACGATCGGTGTCGGTCGATCCGCACCGGTCAACCTAAGTTGCTCAAGTAATGCCAAGGGATTAGGATCCTGACATCAACCATTGGTTAATGGTTGTCATTAGTTTTTAATTAGTATTAAATAACCTCCACGCAAGCCATTTTTCATTCATTGAAAGAGGATCAACCGTGGAAGTCAAAAACAGTGTTTACCCTAACGAAGCCCAGATCAAAGGTTTCTTCGAGCCCGGCGCTGAGGGTCCAATCTTCATGGTCAATCTGCTTAAGTTCAAGGCTCGCGCCGAGTACGAGGATGGACGAGTGTCAGACCTCACTGGCGAGCAAGCCTACGGCCTCTACGGTGATGCCGTATCAATGCTACTCAAGGAGTTTGGTGGCGGCGCCATATTTTCAGGCACCGTCGAACGCCTGATGTTGGGTGAGGTAGAGGAATTGTGGGACAAGGTGGCCATCGCCATGTATCCCTCCCGCCAGGCGATGCTGGAGATGATGCAATCGCCAAAAATGCAAGAGATTGGCGCGCATCGTGCCGCTGGCCTCGCCGGCCAACTCAATATTGAAACCGTTGATGTTGCCGGTTTGTTAGGCGCTGACAGCAGCGTCGCCTAAAAACATCCACGACCACGGAACAAGGACATCCATCATGGAAATATTGCGCACGCCAGACTCACATTTTGCTGATTTGGCCGACTATCCCTTCGCGCCTCACTACACCGTCATCAAGACAATAGATGGCAGCGACCTGCGAATTCACCATCTGGATGAAGGTCCGAAAGACGGCCCCTTGGTCCTGTGCATGCACGGTCAGCCCGTGTGGAGTTACCTGTATCGCAAGATGATTCCCTATTTGGTCGACGCTGGCCTGCGTGTGATCGCACCTGACCTACCTGGTTACGGCAAGTCGGATAAGCCCGCGCGACTCGAAGACTACAGTTACCAGCACCAGGTAGATTGGATGGGCCAGTGGCTGATCGCGAACGACTTCAAGGGTCTCACCTTCTTTGGCCAGGACTGGGGCGGTCTCGTTGGTCTGCGACTGGTCGTGAATCACGCTGAACGTTTTGATCGCGTGGTCATCGCCAACACAGGCCTGCCCTACAACCCGGAACTGCCTGACGAAGTCGTCAAGGAAGTTGAGGCGTTTCGCGCGAATGCACCCACACCGTCGCTGATGGAGATGCAAAAGGCCTTAAGCCAGATGGAAGGTTCAGCTGCGACCAAGTTCGCCTACTGGCAGAAATTTTGTTGGGAAACCCCCGACATGCCTGTCGGCCTCATGATGTCATTGACCATGGAAAAACCCTCGAATATCGCCAAGGCACTGCGCTTCCTGGCCCACAAGCTGGGACTTGATGCACTAACCCAATCGCCGCTGGCAAAAGCCTACAATGCGCCCTTCCCAGCACCCCGCTATAAGATGGGCGTCCGCGCGATGCCAAGCCAGGTGCCAACTCTGCCTACAGATCCATCTCTGGAAGAACAGCGCAAAGCCTGGGTGTTTTTTGAGAACTTCCACAAGCCGTTCTTGTGCGCATTTGCTGACAATGACCCAGTCACCAAAGGCCTAGATGCGGAATTTTTGGAGAAGGTACCGGGTACCAAAGGGCTACCCCATACGATGATCAAAGATGGCGGTCATTTCGTCCAGGAAAGCAGCCCCCAGCAAGTGAGCCAAGTAATCATTGATCTGATTCGCTCAACCTGAATTAGCTGAGACACATGCTCAACTAGACTCAAATCTCCAGGGGCACCTATGAAAAGACGACTCGCTCGTACTGCCGTGACCATCTCGGTGTTGATCGTGGCAGTATTCTGGTTGCTGTTTTTCTCGCCTCGACCACCGCTGACCATTAATCCCGACACCCTAGCGGGAGATGGCAGCTTGCAGAATTACTGTGAGCTACCGGTTTTAGATGGCAGTGGCAAACTGGCCGCAGAGATCCCCAAGGGCAACACCCCCGGGTGTGGCTACGCCCACTTTCCGCTGCCTATCTTGGCGGACTGCACCGAACCGTTGATCGACGGCGCAGCTGATATTCGCGGCTTGTGGGTCGGCGTTGAAGGCAAGGTTGGCCACGTGGAGCGGATCGAACAGTGTGGCGGGCGCACCGTGATCACCTCCTCCGGCGTTATTCATGATGCGGGCCCAAACAGTACCGCGCACATCAACACCGACGATACGGAAGGTGGCGTCTTATTCACCCTTGGCAATACCGCCTACTGCCCTCGCACCTCCGCCAGCATGACCTGGAACGACGGGACACTGAATTTTAACTTGCTTGGCTGGGGCCCCATTGTCGTGCAGCGTTATTTGCAGGGCGAGCAACTGGTCTGGGAATATGCTGACGGTTCAATCACCAGAATGGACCGACTTTGCCAGCTACCGTCGGCCAGTGTGACACCCCAGCCACGGGGCCGACGATTCCAATTTTTCCCCAAGAACAGTTAAACCGACGCGTCCTGCGACTTTTAACCGGACCCATCGGACTTTCCAGGGTCACCATGAATACCCGTATATCACTGGCCCCTGTCACAGGTAGCAAAATGGGGTCAAACCTCCTTATACTAAGCCGCAACTATTACTGAGGACGACAAAATGCCTGACGTTGATCAATTTCGCGCCGACACTCGTGCCTGGCTCGAAGGAAACTGCCCTGCGAGCATGCGCAGCCCAATAACCGCAGAAGAAGTTGTCTGGGGCGGCAGGAATGCGACCTTTAGCAATCCAGATTCGAAACTCTGGCTTGATCGAATGGCAGCCAAAGGCTGGACCGCACCCATGTGGCCAGCCCAATATGGCGGCGGCGGTCTGTCCATGGCAGAAAATGCAGTGCTCGAAAGCGAGTTACGCCGCATCAAGGCTCGTCCTGCCCTGAACAGTTTTGGCCTGTGGATGCTGGGGCCCGTGTTGCTCGAGTTTGCCAACGAAGCGCAAAAGCTAGAACACCTGCCTAAAATTGTTCGCGGCGAAATTCGTTGGTGTCAGGGCTACTCGGAACCTGGCGCAGGGTCAGACCTTGCCGGCTTGCAAACCAAAGCGGTACCCGACGGTGACGAATATGTGATCAACGGCCAGAAAGTCTGGACCTCCTATGCGGATCAATGCGACTGGATTTTCTGCCTGGTGCGAACGGACACTACGGTGAAACACAACGGTATCAGCTTTATTTTATTCGACATGCAGAGCCCTGGCGTTACTGTCAAACCTATTCAGTTAATTTCCGGTGAAAGCCCCTTCTGCGAAACCTTCTTTGACGATGTGCGAGTACCGGCGCGTAACCAGGTCGGCGAACTGAACAAGGGTTGGACCATCGCCAAGCGTCTGCTGCAACACGAGCGCACCAACATTGGTGACTTTGGCACTGCCCAAAGCCCTCAGACCCCCATGCACGAACAAGCGAAAAAATATTTGGGTGAAGATGCTTCAGGTCGTCTTGATGACTCAGCCATGCGGCGCGAAATCGCCAAATACCAAGTGCGCCAGAAAGCCTATGGCTTGACCTACGCACGGGTTGGCCAGGAATTGAAAGCCGGCCTGGGCGACGGTGCAGCATCGTCTATCCTCAAGGCTGTGGGTGCAGAACTCAACAAGCACCGCTCTGAAATGATGATCGACATGATGGGTACGCAGGGCATCGGCTGGCAAGGTGATGGCTTTGATGCTTGGGAAATTATGCAAACACGAGGCTGGCTGCGCTCCAAAGCCAACTCTATTGAAGGCGGCACTACCGAAATCAATAAAAATGTGGTGGCCAAGAATGTATTGGGTCTTCCCACTAAATAATTTGCCTGTCAGCTAAGCACAAAGGACAAAAACATGGCTTTAATATTAAACGAAGAACAAACCTTGCTGAAAGATAGCGCCAAAGACCTCATGACCGCGGCGGCACCAGTCACTCAGTTTCGCGCATTACGCGATGCCAAGGACGAACTGGGCTATTCGAAAGACCTGTGGACCCAGATGGTCGACATGGGCTGGGCGGGCATCTGTATACCCGAAGAATTTGGCGGCCTAGATTTTGGCTTCCATGGTCTGGGTATTGTGCTGGAAGAAACTGGCCGCACCCTGGCCGCCTCACCACTGGTGGCTTCCATTCTAGTAAGCGCATCCGCAGTCACGCTCGGAGGTAACGAAACTCAAAAGAAACAGTTGTTGCCAAAATTGGCTGAAGGCACTGTATTGATGGCCCTCGCCCTCGATGAAACCGCCCACTTCAGCCCACACAGAATTGCGACCCGCGCAGAATCATCTGCCGGCAGCTACAAGATCAACGGCGCCAAGGTCTTTGTTTTGGACGGTCACATTGCCGACACCTTGATTGTTGCGACGCGCACCAGCGGCAACACGCACGACAGACAAGGCATCACCCTGTTCCTGGTCGATCGAGCAGCCGCCGGTGTTGAAGTGACCCGCACCCAAATGGTCGACAGCCGTAATGCCGCCAAAATCACCTTTACCAACGTCTCCGTTGAAGCGTCGGCGATACTCGGCGAACTGGACCGAGGCGCGGATATACTAGACCCGGTATTGGATCGCGCCGCACTGGGCATGGCTGCAGAAATGTTAGGAGCATCACTGGAAATTTTTGAACGGACACTGGCCTATCTGAAAGAACGCACCCAGTTTGAAACTAAAATTGGCTCTTTCCAGTCATTGCAGCATCGAGCGGTCGATATGTACTGCAACCTTGAGCTGTCAAAATCGATCTTGATAGATGCGTTGTCAGCATTGGATGAAGGCCGCAATGCAGACCTGCCCACCCTTGCCTCGTCGGCTAAGGCTCAGCTGTGTGAAACGCTGCACCAGATCTCCTCAGAAGGCGTGCAGATGCACGGTGGTATCGGCATGACTGACGAACATGAGATTGGTTTCTTTCTGAAACGCGCCCGCGTTGCCGAAAAAACCTTTGGTGACGCCGGCTACCACTACGATCGCCTAGCAACACTGAACGGCTACTAGAAAAAACCGGCTCAGTTATTCCATGAATAATGAGCCGGAGAATAGCCGAATACATCATGATCTGCCGAGGTATAGGCTCTGTGTCGCGCAAGCATAATACCAACGACAGACCAGCAGAGGATTAACCATGAGTGGCACAGTAGGTTCCGAGTCCGTCGGCGAGTTCGTCAAGTTGCTGACCATAGACAACCCACCAGCGAATGCCATGGATGCGGCGATGCTGGGCAAACTCCTCGAAGAGTTTCAGGCGATCAAAGATGCTTCCAGCGCGCGCGCAATCATCCTCACGGGGTCAGGCAATTCCTTCTGCGCCGGCGCGGACCTAAAGGCTAAAGGCGGCGAAGCACTCTCAGCCTTTGGTCGCCTGCTGACGGCAGTTGAGTCTTCGCCGGTCCCCGTTATCGCCGCCATCAATGGCTGGTGCATCGGTGGCGGCTTTGAGTTGGCACTGTGTTGCGACATCCGCATTGCCTCTGCTGACGCACGCTTTGTCTGCGCCGGCGTAAACATGGGATTGATGGCTTCAGCTTATCGACTACCGCGTCTCATCGGTATTGCTCGAGCCAAGGCGATGTTGCTGACCGGCTCAACTTTTGATGCACTGGCAGTAGAACGCTTCGGCGTGACCACCCAGACCGAGCCACCGGCGGCGTTACTAGAAGCCGCAAAAACCTTGGCCACGCGTATCGCGTCTCGTGCGCCACTGTCGGTAGAAGCCACCAAGCGGGTAGCCTCTCGGGCTATGGATTTGGATCCCACTGCCATGCGCGAACTGGAAAAACAAGAACTGCCTGGTCTGCGCAACAGTAATGACCACCAAGAAGCCGTCAAAGCGTTTCGAGAAAAACGCGAACCAATATTCACACGATCCTAGACTAGTCGTTAGTCAAGAACGCTGGTCCCCATGCTGGCTAGGAGGAAATGCCTGGCCATTCAGCCATCAGTGGTTGATGCGACCTTCTGCGTAAACACAAAGTTGTCCCCCATCTTCTCTCGCACCTCAGCCATATGGGTAAAGTACTGCCTGAAACCACCGTTATAGTTACCATCCTGACGACGTTGCTCTTCACCCTCGAAGTTATAGTAGCCCGGCGTACACTCCTGATTTCTACCGGTTTTGCCTCGATGATCAATCACCTCCTGCACCCACCACGCCTCGGCTTCCGGTGTCGGATCAATAGTCTGGTAACCTTGTTCTCGAGCGTAGGCGATGCAGGCGGCGATATGATCGCCCTGGGTCTGCAGCATGTCGGTCAAGTTGAATTGAAATGATGCCTGGTAGCCCCCCATAATAAACAGGTTAGGATAACCACTAGTGTGAATGCCCAGTAACGTGCGCATACCCGTGCTGTATTTGTCATTCAGATCGAGCCCCGACTCGCCAATGATCTGGTTATAGATGCCCGTTTTTTGCACTTCAAAGCCCGTCGCATAAATCAACAAATCAACTGCATACTGCTTGTCAGCAAACACCGGACCCTGGGCCGTGATCTCGTTGATCCCCTGCCCATGGGTGTCGACCAGTTCCACATTGGGGCGATTATAAGCAGGCAAATAATCATTGTGGAAACAGGGCCGTTTGCACATAAACATATACCACGGTTTGAGTGCGTCTGCTGTGGCCTGGTCCTGCACGATGCTATCGATACGTGTATGGATTCGCATCATATAATCGATGTTAGCGTTCTCTTGGCTCTGAATTTTTTCTTCACGGCTCAGCTTGGCCTGAGCCGCCTGCTGTTCTGGCGTGAGTTCGCGAGCCGTCAAGGCTCTGGCTCGGCGTTTCGCCTGCCAGCCCGGCGCCAGCTTGCGCGCCCAGTTCGGATCCGTAGGCCAGTCATCTCGAACATCGATGGATGAAGGCGTGCGTTGGAACACGTACAACTGTTTTGCGGCTGCCGCCAGTTGCGGTACCGCCTGCACTGCCGTCGCACCGGTACCGATAATACCGACAACCTTGTCCCGCAGCTTTGACAAGTCGTTACCCGTGTAAGCATAGTCCCAGCGTGAGGTATGAAACGAGTGACCCTGAAATGACTCAATCCCATGAATTTTCGCCAGCTTCGGCTTCGACAAGGTACCGTTGGCGCAGATCACAAACCGGGCCTTCATGGTATCGCCACGGTCAGTGGATATATGCCACAAGCCCTCTTCTGCATGCCACACCGTGGATGTCACCGTGGTTTGGAATACCGCCAGTTTATACAGGTCGTATTTTTCCGCGATAGACTGACAATGGGCGAAAATTTCAGGACCCTTGGCATAGTGATCTTTCGGCACATAGTCCAATTCGTCCAGCAGCGGTAGATAGTCATAGGCAACCACATCGCAGGCAGCGCCGGGATATCGATTCCAATACCACGTTCCACCCACATCACCACCCCGTTCGACGATGCGGATACTTTCAACGCCCTTCTCGCGCAGCCGGGCTGATGTGAGTAGTGCTGAGAAGCCGCCGCCAATGAACAAGCACTCGACCGTATCTTCTATGGGCTCTCGCGAAGTCTGCTCGCCGGCATAAGGATCAACGGCATAACTCGCCAACCCCCCGTTCAGCTCTGAAGTAAACTGTCGCGTTCCTTCCGGCCGATAGCCTAATCTTAAATCACGTTCCTCGGCGAACTTAGCCTTAATGTGATCGTAGTATTCCTGTGGTTTCGCCATAGACACCTCCACTGCATTGAAGCTAATAAAACACAGTTTGATTCATTGCGCAAAACTTGGCGGTCAGTCCTTGGCTGCACTCCGCCACAACTGCTGCTGGGTCAGCAGAATGACGATGACAATACCCAAGGTGGCGAAGGACAGAATCGGGAATAAAACCGGCAGGGTCAGCCACTGGGCCAGAATCGCAACAGGCATGGTCATCAGTTGGGCAAAGGCCATATTGAGTTGAAAGATACTCATCAATCGACCCCGTATATCATTTGGCGCCAACTGTTGGATCAGGATCGTTGCCGAGACCATGGTAATGGTCATACCCGCACCCAGGCCAACGTTACCGATGATGGCGTTCATGATCGTGTGATCATAGACAAACACCACAAAAGACAAAGAAAACAGAATCGCGCCGAAGGCCATCAGCGCGCCGCGATTCGGATAGGAAGCTAACTGGGTCATGGCTACGGCACCGAGGAACGAGCCAAAGCCCCAGAACATGACAATAAAGCCCATATTAGGAATCGCGACGCCCACCACCGTTGTCACCCAAGTAGGCCCCAGACTGGCGGTGGCGGGATATCCCAGACTCATCATCATCACCAGGAGTAAAATGACCCAGAGAATCACCGGATGGTTGCGGGCATAGCGCAACCCGACGGCAACGTCCCTGGCAACTTCACTAAAGCCATAGCGCTTATCGGCCGACGAGTCTGCTATTGGCGTCGCTCGATAACTCATCATCGCCATGCAGATGATCGCAATGATATGCCCGCAAACGCTGAATAAGTAGGCGCCACTGTAACCGAAGGCATCGATGATCAAGCCTGTAAACATCATGGCGATGGGCATCGCGATCTGACCGGCAACCTGGTTTAAAGAGATGCCGCCTGGCGTCAGGGCCGGACCAAGGATATCGGGAACAATCGCCAGCCGCGTAGGCCCATCAATAGCCTGCAGACCCGCAGTGATGAAGGTCAACCCAAAAAACAGCGCAAAACCTGCCATACCACCATCCGACAGATACATCATGGCGGCAATCCCCATCGTACCCAAGATCTGCAGCGACTGGATGAGAATCAACAACTTGCGTCGATCGTAACGATCAGCCAAGGCACCGCCATAGAGCCCGAAGGTCAGTGAGCCAAGGCCGCGACTGGTGGCAATCAAGGCCACCATGATCAGCCAGATATCCCGCGGCGCAAAGTGCTGAACCCAGAGAATCTGGGTAATGAATTGCAGGGGCATGAGCATCTGACCGATGGCGAAGCCCGCCAGCAGATAACGAAAATCGCGAATTTTTAAGGGTGCCAGCGCACCAGACTTGGCCATGTCATTATTTCCGCAGAGGGTCATCGATAAATAGCGCAGGAGCAACCGCGCGCCCGCCACCATACCACTCAAATCAGTGGTGGGTTTATTTAATTCATTTTTAGCTAATTCGCCTGTTCTGGCGTAGGGTCAACTCAACATTCCTTATAAACAGCGAGGTCAACCCATGGTCGAAGGCGGCTGCTTCTGTAAGCGAATTCGGTACATTATCGCCAACGGCGCCTATCCGTCGGTGATCTGCCACTGCACTATGTGCCGACATGTGCACGCGGCACCCTATGTCACTTGGCTGGTGGTACCTGTCGCCCAGTTCGAGTATGTTACCGGCACCCCAACCGCGCTCGCTTCGTCTACTGACGGCACCCGATATTTCTGTTCTTCCTGCGGTACCCACGTCGCCTGCAGCAACACTGGCCACACCGACATCATCGATGTGGCCATCGGCAGCCTGGACAAGCCCGAGGCATTTCCGCCGACGTTGAGCATCTACACGAACACCCAACTACCCAATCACCCAACCCTTGAAATCAAACCTTAGAACAACTATCACCGATCAGGCAAAGCCCTATTGGAGCAGGCCAAAGGGGCGTATTTACGGCCTGATCTCATAGAAGGCATTAAAGATATCTCCCTCGAAGGGAATCCGACGAAAACGGCTAAAGCCTGCTGTCGCCGTCATTTCACGGGCTTTGCTCTCCGGAAAGCCCAGGGTGCCCAGACCCGCGCCGCCGGGCACTGACAACCCCGAAGACATGCACACCATCACCGAAAACGAATAAGCGATAGTGGCCATCGGGTTTTCCTTTAAATTCTCAGCGAAGGACGATTTACCCTGAATGTCCGCACATAACCAAGTGCCATCCGGTTTCAGCGACGCCTTGATGGCGTCGATCAACGCCTGCGGATGCGTTGAGTCATGGACGACATCGAAGGTGGTGATCAGATCGAAGCTGCCATCCTCGGGCAAGGGTTGATCGATGGGATTATGCAGCTGGACATTTTTCACCCCTGCCTCGCGAATATTGTTCCTGGCACGGCCGAGGGCATTCATAGAAATGTCATAGCCGATAAACTGACTGTTCGGATACGCCTTGGCCATCTCGATCATCGCCACACCCGCACCACAACCCACATCTGCCACCAAGGCACCTGCAGTCAGTTTGGCCACCGCACCTTCGGTACTGGGCAACAGGTCTGGCACCAAATGCAGTTGCTGGAATTTACGGCTCATCCGCTCGATGCCACAGGCACACGCCTCGCCTTTGTCATCAAAGCTTTGACCGAGGCCGGTGCGAAAACACTCAGGCAGATGTTCAAGAGTGTCATACATGGCGACCACGGAATGAATCATGCCACCCAGATAAGCCGGATGTTCAGGATCGGCCAACACGGCCTTGGCTTCCGGCGACATTGAGAACTCGGTTGCGGCTTCATCAAAGTTAATCTGGCCAATACAGACCTGCTGATACAACCACTCCCTGACCCAGCGCTCTGACAACTGGGTTGCATCGGCCAGTTGCTGGCTCGTGGCCGGACCGATGGCCGCAAGCCCCTTGTAAAGCCCCAGCTGTTCACCGACAAAGGTCAGGGCGACGTTCATACCGGCAGTAACACTGCCGCTGACCTTGCCTGCAAAGGCTTGCAGAGCTTTGGGATCCCGAATTTCTGCGCTGGTTTCGACTGACATGGCTGACTCCTGATCGGTAGAAAATGTAGTATCTTGCCGAATAGTAGCCAATGGTAGCGACCTGTGCCACTGCGCCTGCTTTTGTCGACGACGCCGTCATAACATGTCACCGAGACTCAACTCACAATCCCGACTCAGCCCCTGGTAGTTCAAACCCGCGGGTCAGACCTTGCCTCGATTTTCAGAGTAGATCACCCGTCTAAATCTTGTAGAATAGAGAAAACCTAAACCCCAGGAGGGTTTGTGAACCGATTAATTAGTGCGCTTTTTATCCTTGCATTAGCCCAAGGTTGCTCGCAAGAGCAACCTGCCGCCTCGAAGACCACCGCTGAGGTCGAGCAGACGCCGGCCGCTGTAGAGCCAAATGCCATTGACTGGCGTCAGCATCTAACCCAACCAGAGATGATGACCTTCGACGCCAACACCAATTACTATTGGGACTTGACCACCAACGTGGGTGATATGCGATTTCGCCTGTTCCATGCAACCGCGCCCATGCATACCACCAGCACGATCTTTCTCACTGAGCAGGGGTTTTATGACAACGTGATTTTCCATCGGGTCATTCCTGGTTTTATGGCCCAAGGTGGTGACCCGACGGGCACCGGCAGCGGCGACCCAGGCTACAAATACGCCGGCGAATTTGCCGGCAATCTGTCTCACGACAAACCAGGATTGTTGAGCATGGCCAACGCCGGTCCCGGCACCGATGGCAGCCAGTTCTTTATTACCTTTGTGGCCACGCCGTTTCTCGATGGCAAACACACCCTGTTCGGTGAATTAATCAGCGGCATGGAGACCCTGAAGGCGCTTGAGGCGCGGGGCAGCCGCAGCGGCAAGACCAGCGAAACCCTGACCATCATCAAAGCCGCAATTCATCAGGAACCAGCGGCGCAATGACAAGTGAGTCACAAGCGGCGCCCGGGACTACCCGGCGTCGCCTTAACCCGAGATAGCGATATCAGCGAAACGGATATGGGGCATCAGGGCAGACCGCTCCCAGTTCCAATACTGCTGATCACCAATCATCGAGATCTTTCCTAGCATGTCATAGAAGTTACCAGCAACGGTGATTCCCCGCACCGCACGCACCCGCTCGCCGTGCTGACACAGGTAACCTGAGGCACCAAAGCTGAAATTTCCTGAGATCGCATTCGCACCCGAGTGCAGCCCGGTCAGGTCAGTCAACAACAGGTATTCACCACCCAGCAGATCCTGAGCCAAATCCTGGCCCTTCCCGATTTCCAGCTGATGCAAACCAACCCCCATCGTCGATTTGGGGCCGCGGGTAGCATGACCGGTGGTTGCCAAATCAAAGAACGACGCCGTCGCACTATTGTGGATCAAGGTCGCCAAGTTACCGTCGACAATGAGTGGCGTCGACTGGGTAGCCGCTCCTTCTGAGTCAAACAACGCATAACCAAAACCAGTACTATTCAAGGGCTTGTCGAAAATATTTAAACGCCGGTCAGCGATCGACTGACCGACTTTTTCGCGCATGGGGTTCACCCCATCTTTGGCTGACTTGCCGGAAAACATCATGGCAAAGGTATGGAACAACTGAACCTGAGTCTCTTCATCAAAGATGACATCATAATGCCCACTGGCAACGGGCGTACCCTCGAGCAGGCTCAGACAGTTTTCATGGGTTCGCGTCACGATCTGAGTCAAGTCTAGCTCACTGAACAAGCGCGCAGCCTGGCCGACGCCATCCATCGCATTTTTATCGCCGTCTTCCACTAACGCATAGGCATAGGCGGCACACATACGGCTCTTTGAATAGGCACTTAAACCGGCGCTGGAGAAGATATGCCGCTCACCCATATTGTCCTGGACGCCATTATAGGGCACATTTTTGACCTTGCTCTTCGCCGCCAGATTGCGTTCCATGGTTAGCGCAAAGTCGATTTGCGCATCGATACCCACATCCTCGTGGGGGCATAACACCTCGTCGTCGGTGTGCAATACGGCGGCGTTCGCGAGAATCGATTCGTGGGCATCTACAGCGGCAAAACTGGCGTTCAGCAGGGCCTGCTCCACCAGCGACTTGAGCGCGTCGGTATCCGTGGCTTCACTGTAGGCCGTGCCGACTTTGCCATCTTTAATAACCCGTAAACCCAGTATCTGACTGGAGCTTACCTTGTACTCTTCCAGCGCCCCTTCTCTGGCCTTCAGAGACAGTGATTGACCTTGGTCGATAATCAAATCACCGCTGGCGCCAGCGGCTTTTACCAGGTCGAGTATCTGATCGGCGTTCTGTTGCAGCGCCATCAGGCATTACCTCCGACCAAGATATCATCGACTTTCAGGGTCGCCTGGCCCACGGTCGTCGGTATTGAGCCCGACACCGAACCACAGGTGCCACTGGCCAGTGCGAAATCTTTACCCACCATGGAAATTTCCTTCAGTACTTTCGGGCCCGTGCTAATCAAGGTTGCGGCCTTGATCGGGTAGAGTATCTTGCCGTTCTCAACGTAATAGCCCTCGGTGACCGCAAAGTTGAATTCACCAGTGCCCGGCTGAACGGAGCCACCCCCCATATGGGAAGCGTAGATGCCCCGCTCCATGGAGCCGATCATATCGTCCAGCTCAGCGTTCCCCGGCTCAATAAAGGTATTGCGCATACGGGACGCCGGCGCATATTTATAGGATTCTCGTCGACCGGAGCCGGTGCGAGCAAAACCCGTTTGCTGGGAACCGATCCGATCCACCAAAAAGCTCGTGAGCTTACCGTCCTTAATCAGTTGGGTACGTTGTGAATCCAGACCTTCGTCATCGATATTGATGGAGCCCCGCTCCTTGATCATGGTGCCATCATCAACTGCATTCACCACTGGGTTGGCGATCATCTCGCCCATCTTGTCATGGAACACTGAGGCCTTTTTCGCCACCGACGTGGTTTCCAACAGATGCCCGCAGGCTTCATGAAAGATCACGCCACCGAAGCCGTTACCCAGCACCACGGGCATACGACCGGAAGGACAGGGCTTGGCACTGAGATTCACCAACGCCTGGCGCGCTGCCTCTTTACCCGCGGCCTCGCTGTTCATCCGCTCAACCAGCTCCCAACCCATCAAGCCGCCATCGTTCCAGCTGCCCGTAGACTGTTCCGAGCCGTCAGAGGCAATCGCCACCAAAAATGCTCTCGTGTAGTTTCTGATATCACCGGTGTGCAGGCCTTCACTATTGAATAGCTCGATCTTCTGCTCTACCTGACCACAGGTGCCGCGGGTCTGCGAGATCATGTTGCTCGCTGCTCGCGCGGCCGTATCCGTAGCCAACAGGAACGCCACTTTGCTGTCGACTTCTGGGTCTGTCGACAACAGACGATTTGCGGCATGTTTGTCCTCAACCTGCCGATAGTCAAAGTTTGTGAACGAAATTCGTGGGTCCCGGCGGTCTTTCGCCGCCAGCTCTGAGATAATGCGTTTCAGCTCGTCTTCTTCAGCCTTATTGGTATAGCCGTATAGCACTTTAGTGCCATAGACCAAGCGCACACCGACACCAAAATCGATACCGGACTGGACCGATTGCACGTGGCTGCTCAGCGTGCTCACCATATTGGTCTGACTACGCTCGACAAACAGTTCTGCGAAGTCTGCGCCCAGCGAAATCCCATGATCAATAACCGATTGTGCCAATGACGTATTGAGCATCAAGTTTCCCTTACCTTAGAGTGAATGACCCTATTGTAGTGAATTGAACCCAGTGTTGATATTAGCAGGGACAATTAATCCACTGAGCATGATCCAGACCCGAGGCTCAGCTGCCGGAGCAACGGCATTGATGAACAGCGCTAGGGCAACCCATCGAGCTGGCCGATTCTGGCACACAATATTCCTACTTGAACCGTGATTAACAAACAATCATAACCAAAGAATGGCAACGTGCTTCCACACCGATCCCGTCCCGCGACGCCTGACACGGCTCTTGTGGGTTCTGGCAGAAGCCAAATCACTGCGTCAGGCAGACGGGTATTTCGTCGTGATTAAGGGCCGCTAATCCCCATACACCCGGTTCAAGCTGTGGTATCGTGCTGACCTAACTCCTGCCAAGTAAACCCGCTATGAAGCATCAGCACCCTAACGTTATGTGTTCATTCCCAGCCACCCGAGAAAGCCAGGTGACGTTTGCTAACTACGCCCGCGCGCCGTTCAATACCTGGAGCTTCTGGAACATGGACTCGGTGGCACATACGGCGATGTTGCCCCGCGGCGGTGAGTTGCCAAAACTGGTGAGTTCAATTGATGCTAATTTGGGCCAACGCAAAATCAAAGATGCCAACGGCCATGAACTGACCCTCGACCGCCTGCTGGAAGAACACGATGCAGACGGTTTTCTGGTGCTACGTGACAATCAGATTCTCTATGAAAACTACTTCAACGGTTTCTCAGAGCACAGTCGCCACATCTGGTTTTCCATGACTAAATCTTTGGTCAGCGTCGCACTGGGAGTCTTAATGGAATCCTTCGACATCGACCTGAAGTCTTCGCCCGGACGGTATATTGAAGAACTCAGAGGCTCAGGCTTCGATCGCGCCAGTATTCAGGACGTGCTGAATCACGCTTCGGCCATCGCCTTTAAGGAAAACTATGTGGATCCCGATTCAGAATTTCTGCGCTACTACGCGCCGGCTTTGGGTTTAGCATTCGTGCCCGGCGCTCAAGACGCCCAGCCCGAAAATGCTGATATTTACGGTATTTATGACTTCCTCGAGAAATTCATTCAAGCGGACAGCGCTCAGCAACCGGGCGATCTGTTTGAGTACAACTCGGCGAACGCTGATGTCATCGGCTGGCTAATCGCGCGCCTATCAGGCCTGCCGTTGCAGGAGTTTATTGGCAAACACATCTGGTCTCGACTAGGGACTTATCATGATGCCGCCATCGTCGTCGACCGGGCTTATATGCCAGTCGCCACCGGCGGCATGACCAGCACCTTGAGAGATGCCGCCTTATTCGGCCAGCTCATTCTCAATCGCGGCCAAGCCAACGGCGAACAGCTGGTGCCCGAAAAGTGGATCGATGAAATCCTCAATCTGAATGCAGATGATCAGCAGCGATACGCCAAAAACACCCTGTATGGCAACGAGCCCTGGCAGTACTACAAGAATATGTGGTGGATTCTCGATCCCGCGAAACAAGAGTACGCGGCAGTGGGCATCCATGGTCAGGTTATTTACATCAATGGCTCGACAAATACCGTCGTCGCTCAGTTCTCGAGCCAGCCATCAGCTTCTCAGGTCGGCTCAGTGGAGTTCCGCTCAAAGCTCATGGCCATTCGAGCAATAGCGGGCTGACGTCAGACCAGCGCCGGCCAACCCATCCTCGAGGCTGACCGACGTACTGGATGGCTTAAGCCTCGAAAATCGATCGCAGATGGGCGTTCATCAGCTTGCCCGTGGGGTCAAGGGCCCGCCGCACTTCATGAAAGTCCTGCCAATGACGCGGATAGGCCTGCGCTAATGCTGCGGCCGTCATGGTGTGGATCTTGCCCCAGTGAGGCCGACCGCCATATTTCCAGAAGATCTTCTCAATCTCTGCGAATGGCGCCTTATAGTCCAGGTCACCGTATTGATGAATCGAGATAGTACAACCATCACGACCCTCAAACATCGACAGCCAAATATCGTCCGCCTTCACATAACGGAACTCGATGGGAAAACTTAAACCCAGTCCCTTGGACTTAATGGTCGCTAATATTTCTCGCGCACAAGTGACGCCCAACTCCGCAGGCACCGTGTATTCCATTTCTCGAAACCGCATCAATCGAGGATGGGCAAACACAACATGGGAGGGTCCAGTTCGCACCAAATCTGTCGTATCGCTAAACGCTTGACTGAGAACAAAGTCATACAGGTCGCTGCCGATGCCAGGAATCCAGGTCGTGGCTTCAAACACACTACGCAATGTATTGGCGCCATCGGGATCGTCTTCGCCCACAGCCGCATCACCGGGTTGTCGAATATTGGTGGTAACGGTACTGCACAGCGTGGAATAAGGCACCAGGTAGCATTCAAAGTGCCGGTTCTCTCGGCACAGCTGCTCCATGTTGTCGAACACGTCCTCGACCTTGGCGATTCCGTTAACCTCGGTCAGCTCGAACGGTGCTTGATTCTGCAGGGTATATTCGCTGACCACGCCCAGCGCACCCACGTGGGTTAGCGCTGCTTGAAAGATATCCGGATTTTTCTCGGCACTGCAGGTCACCAGATCACCACCGACAGTGGCTAGCTTAAGCCCTGTGACATAGGCACTCATGGACTGAAAACCCACGCCCGTGCCATGCACAGCGTTCGCCAGCGCCCCACCCAACGAGGGGTAGTCCATATCCGGCATATTCGGCAGCGCCTGCTTGATAGGCGCCAACAAGGGCCCCAGGGCGTTGAGACGCGTGCCGGCACGCAGTGTCGCCTGCAACTTAACGGGATCATGACTGACCAGTCCGGCGAGCAGATCCGTGGATATCATGCTGTCATCGGTGGTGGTCACGGCACTAAAGGAATGACCGGCACCCACTGGCCGGATCACCCCCTGAGCGGCCTTGAGCGCCGAAATCAGCTCATCTTCGTTCGCGGGCGCATAGCGCCACTGGGGTACACAAGCCTGATTACCGGCCCAGTTGGTCCAGGGCAAGGGTTGACCGGGGGTAAAGGGTAGCGGTGCCTGGGGTTCCGAGCCACGGCCGCCACAACTGGCGATAGTGCCCAAGGTCGCTGTCGCACCTAGGGCCAGAGTACTCTGGATAAATTGTCGACGCTTCAAGGTGTCTCTCCCGGGCGAGATTCATCTGCAACACGGCTCGACAAGCCCGCAACGAGGCCCGCAAGGACCCTTAGATCCTCCTCATTGCAGGCACTGCAATACCCCAGAGGCGGCATGCCACGAACACCCAGGACCACATGATTCAGCGTTACCGCCGGGTCTTGCACGCGTACTGCCGCCCAATCCTCAAACCGACCCATTTGCGGCGAGCCTGTGGCCGGATTCGAATGACACTGCAAACAGTTATTGACCAGTAGCTGCAGCTGACGCGCATTTGGTTCCGCACTGGCGTTAGCGCTCAACAGGCTCAATACGATGGCCACCCAGCCACCGGTCTTCATCCAAACGCCCTGAAAGCCGGCGCAATTGGCAGAAGCCGATATAGACCCCTTTATAGGCCGTCTCATAGCTCGCGCGCTACTCATAAAAGGCGGGTGCCAGCCGCAGCGAATCTGCCAGCGCCTGATCATGTTCAATCCACAGGGTCGCCTGATTGGCCACCAAATAGGCCTCTAACTTAGCCATGGAGGCCAGCGTCGCCTCTCGATTATGGTTGAATTCGGGCACACTGTGCAGCGTTCGGCTCGCTCGGAAATGATATTGGTCACCTGACAGCACGAGGTGACCGGTGTCGGCGAGCTTCAACGCCAGCGCCTGATGGCCTGGCGTATGGCCAGGCAGTGACAGGATCATGACGCTACCGTCGCCAAACACATCATAATCGCCCTCGAGCTTCGTCGCCGCGCTACCCCTGAGACCTTCGTACAGACTCGGATCAAACACAGGGTAGTCGCTGGCATGCTCGAAGGCCGCCTCATATTCCATACTTTGGATTAACAGCCTGGATGCGGGAAAGGCATTGGCGGCCCCGGTATGGTCAAAATGCATGTGGGACAAACCCAGGTAGTTGATATCTGTCGGCCCAAGACCAAGGGCCGCTAATTGATCCAGCAACGACTGCTCGTAGAGCACGGTGGCACCGGGTTGCAAATCCATCCGACCCTGACCGGCAAACGCCAGGGGCAAGCCCGTATCCCAGATCATATTGCCCTGCGGGTGCTCGATGAGGTAGCACGGCACAAATAAGTCACGCACGGGGGTGTCAGCATTCGTGAGGCCAAAACTCGCCACATCCTCCAGCCGCAGACTGCCACAATCGAACACCGTCAAGCGCAGTGCCTCAGCAGGTGGGCGGCTCTCGACCAACGTACTGCTCATCATCGATGCCATTATCAATAGAAATACATTACCCATGTCACCTGCCTCTTTTATGGTTACGTCATTCATGTCTGACTTATCATCGCCTGTTATACTGTCACTGCGGCGGCACTGCCAAACAAATGGCAATGGCAACAGTGTACTGAACTCATCGCGGCAGTGACAGCGCCCCAGTACACTCTAGCCGCTGTCATTTAAATCCAATTTTCCGGCACTTAGACGAGGCCTTTTTATGCCATATCAACCAGGCCCCGAAATAGCACCCAACTTGATCACCACTGTGATTTTCGATCTGGGTAATGTTCTACTTGATTGGAACACCGAGCAGGTTCTGGCGAGCCTCAAGCTACCGAACTCGGATCTGCAGCTGTTACGGGATGAACTGTTTGGGCATCAAGACTGGCTCGATATGGATCACGGCAAAGTCGCAGAGACAACCGTGGCTGGTGGGGTCAGCGCCAGAACCGGCCTGCCTATGTCAGTCATCGTGGCGGCGTTAGACGCTGCTAAACAATCCTTGCTGCCTATTCCTGCCAGTGTTGAACTCATGAGGGAAATCCACGATCGCGGCTTTGAATTAATTTGCCTGTCGAATATGTCCCGGGAGACCTACGCTCACATCAAACATCTGGATTTTTTCAAACTGTTTGCGGGCATCATCATTTCAGGGCATGAGGGCTGCATGAAACCTGACGAGGCCATTTTTCAACTGACGCTGCAACGATTTAATTTGTCGCCCAACAAGACCCTGTTTGTTGACGACAGCTTGCCCAATATCCTAAAGGCTCAGCAGCTCGGCATCAGCACATATCACTTCAAACGCACCGATCGCTGCTACGCCGGGATCAGGCAGATCCTTACTTAATCGCCAATAGCTTAGTAGCCAACAGCTTAGTAGCCAATGGCTCAATAGCGAACGACTATTCGGCAACCCAACAAGCGACTAGTCTGCGGCTAGCCCTCTCCGCCGGTCTCGCCAAGGATATAGCTCTGTAACTCTTCGATGGTCAGCTCTTGATCCTGAATAATAAATTTCAACAGATCACCCACGGTAATCATGCCTAGCGGAATATGGTCTTGCACCACAGGCAGATGACGGATCTTCTTCTGACTCATCAATGACATGCAGGTATCTGCGTTAGTGCTCGGACCCACATAAATCACGTTGCGGGTCATGATGTCAGCAACCAATGTGTCTCTTGATGATTTGTTGTTTAAAATCACCTTGCGGGCATAATCACGTTCAGAAATAATACCCATCAAACGCGCCTGATCATTCACCACCATCAAAGCCCCGACTTCCTTGTCCGCCATCAGAGCCACTGCTTCATAGACTGACTGGGACGCCAGAATTGACCAAACTTCATCGCCTTTAACCTCTAACATTTCTCTGGTGGTACTCATTGCCATACCCCTTTAATTTGTAGTTAGCGTGATTACCTGAATCACACCTCTGTCAGCGGCAACCTCACCGATCGGTGCGTTCAAGCTGCGCATTTAAGCGACGCAAAAAACCAATGCAACGGACCTTCCAATCATGTCCGTCCCCGAGCACCGTAAAAATGACGTAACTCAATAAACGATGACGGTCGAGACCGGCGGCGCTTCAATTTAGACAAGTAATCCCGTTACAAGTCTTGATCGGGCGCAATCCTCAACCAGAATGGGCACGAGGCTAGATTCACTGTAAGCACCCAGCGACAAAGTTTGACCAGCCTCGACAAAGCCAGAAGTTGGCGGGCGGCATGCGCTGCTGGAAGACCGGTCTGATCGATGAAGATACCGCCGCTGATACCTGTTTTACCCTCTGCTGTGTTACCCTCTTGGCTCAAATATCCACATCGACGACAGCACTGCCACAGGCCACGGGGGTTAATTCAATGGCGATACAAGAGATTTCGGCAGACGCACCGCTGAGCACCCTACTGACGGCGCTTCGAGAAGATGGCGGCCTGATCATCAAAGGCATGTTCGATCGTGATCTCATTCAGACCATGGACGTGGCCATCATGGCCGCCGCCATTGATTTCCAGGCAGGCGCGGCGACCCAAGGGCTGGGTGACGATGGCAAGAGCTTTGTGGGCAGCAACACCATCCGCTTCTCCAGCCTCGGTAAGATTTCACCCGCCTATTTTCACATGCTCGACAACCCGATCTATGCTGCCCTGGCTGATGCAGTACTGCTACCTCATTGTGGCTCCTACTGGGTTAACACCGCCCAAGCTATGCTGATCGGGCCCGGATCTAAAGCCCAAGTGCTACACCGGGATTGTGGTAATTGGCCCTATGTCTCTGAGACCCATTGGCCTGACTCCCCAGAGGCAACCTTAAGCGCGATGATCGCGCTGCATGATATTACCGATGAACTGGGCGCCACTCGCGTGGTTCCCGGAAGTCACCTCTGGCCTGACTATGGGCAACAAGCCGACGCCAGTCTTTCCTACCCGGCAGAAATGCAAGCGGGCGATGCCCTGATATATTCTGGCAAACTCATTCACGGCGGCGGCGCTAACCAGACCACCGATCATTGGCGGCGCGCCATGCATCTGAGTTTCGTCCTCGGCTGGCTGACGCCAGAAGAATCCAGCCCCATCGATTACACTGATGCAGACCTTGCCCAACAGTCGCCTCGAGTTCAACGACTGCTCGGCCATCGATCTTACGACCCTCGCCCCCACCGGGGTGGCGGGCTCTGGCTGCGCCACGTGGACCCCATTTAGTGGGCAGCTGAAACCGTCGCTCGGACGATTTCAGCAACTGTTTCGGCAACTGTTTCAGCAATCCAGTCAAAAACCAAGGTACAATGGCCGCCGTTCTTATCTCGGTCCAATCAATCTTATGCGCCTAGTATTAGCCCCCATGGAGGGCGTCGTTGATCTGCATATGCGCGCTCTGCTCACCAGCCTGGGCGGGCTGGACGGCTGTGTTACCGAATTTGTCCGAGTCAGCAATCGCCAGGTTTTGCCCGAACGCACCTTCAGAAAACACTGCCCGGAACTCGACACCAACAGCCGTACCGCCAGTGGCACCCCCATCAAATTGCAGCTGCTCGGCGGCTGCCCCCAAACCTTGGCCGATAATGCCCGCAAGGCCGCCGAATTGGGTGCCATCGCCATCGATTTGAACTTCGGCTGTCCGACCAAGACTGTGAATAACAGCAATGGCGGCGCTTGCCTGCTGCAATATCCCGAACAGATCTATGCGATTGTCGATGCGGTACGCCGCAATGTACCCCCTTCAATCCCCGTCAGCGCAAAAATTCGCTTGGGATTTAACGACCCCAGTCTCTTTATGGAGAATGCCCAGGCGGTCGCCGCGGCCGGCGCCTTTGAACTCACAGTCCACGCCCGCTCCAAGGCAGACGGCTACAAACCACCGGCCTACTGGGAATATATCGGCCAGATCCGTGAGGCGCTGAAAATTCCCATTATTGCCAATGGTGAAATCTGGTCGCCTCAGGATTGGCAACGCTGTGTCGACCAAACCGGGTGTGACGATTTCATGCTGGGGCGCGGTATTCTAGCGCGGCCTGATCTGGCCTTGGCCATCAAGGCCGCCGCCGAGCACAGAGATTATGTACCTATGCGCTGGGCTCAGGTGTCGCGCCTCATATGGGACTATTACATCATTACGAAACCCTTGTATCCCGCGAAATTTCTCGGCAATCGAGTCAAACAGTGGCTAGCGTATCTGCGTCTGAATTACCCTCAGGCCGAACGCTTGTTTGATGAAATCAAAAAAGAAAAAGACGCCACTGTCTTCGAGCAGGCACTGCTAAGACAGGCCAGCGAAGATTGCGAGACTTAAGCGGGTTTTTCACGGTAGTATCTGTACTCGCATCAGTACTCTTATCGACAAGCAGGGATACCTATGGCACTCACCACAGCAGAACAGAAAGCTTGGCTCAATCAGGTTATTGAACCCATAGTCGATCCAGAGCGTGAGATCGTCGACCCCCATCATCATATGTGGCGTGGCGTTGCTGGCGGCATGTTACCGCCGTTTCTGCTTGAAGATCTGTGGAATGACACCGAGTCAGGCCACAACATCAAAAAGACCGTATTTATGGAGTGTGGCACTGAATATCACACCACAGGCCCCGCCCATCTGTATCCCGTTGGCGAAACCGAATTTGTCACCGCCGCCGCCCAAGCCAGCCGTGGCCAGGGTAAGGCCGAGATCGCCGCGCTAGTGGCCCACACTGATCTGACCCAGGACCCAGGACTGATTCGCGAAGTCTTGGACGCCCATGCAACCGCGAGTAAAGGCTTATTTCGCGGTATTCGCCAGGGCGGCGCCCATGATGCTGACCAAGTCACCGGTTGGCTAAATGCCACGCCTATGCCAGACCTGTATCGGCAACCTGCGTTTCGCCGCGGTGTCGCCTTACTCGGCGAACTGGGCTTGACCTATGACACCTGGCACTACCACTTCCAAAACGAAGATTATCTGGCCCTGGCCCAGGCCAACCCGAATACCGTGATGGTTCTCGACCACTTCGGTTCCCCAGTGCGAGTCGGGCCCTTTGCGGACAAGCATGATCAGGTGTTCGAGCAATGGAAGAAAGATATCCTCGCGATTTCTCGCTGTGACAATGTCGTGGCGAAAATTGGCGGACTGGCCATGCCCTGCAATGGCTATGGCTGGGAACAGGGCGCAACACCGCCAACGTCCGATGAAGTGGTCGCGGCCCAGCGAGATTATTATCTTTACGCCATCGACTGTTTTGGCCCGGAGCGTTGCATGTTCGAGAGCAACTTCCCCGTCGACAAGCTGTCCTTGTCTTACCAGGTTTACTGGAATGCGATGAAGAAGCTCACCGCTGACTTTGCAGAGGCAGATAAACACGCGTTGTTCAGCGGCACGGCGAGCCGCGTGTACAAACTCTGAGAAACCTCATTGACCAATGAAGCCCCCTGCGACTGCAGTTCGCAGGCCCCCTCTACTCACTTTTGACAACAGGAATCAAACCATGGAAATGCAAGATAAGGTCGTCGTCATCACCGGCGGCAGCGGTGGTATCGGCAAGGCAATGGCCAAGGCGTTTCTCGCCGAAGGAGCAACATCCATCGTTCTGGTGGATCTAAACGAGGCTGCCGTGAAGGCTGCCGCCGCAGAAATTGGCTGTATCGGTGAAGTATGCGATGTGACCAACGAAGCACAAATCATCGACCTGGTGGATCGCACCCTGGCGAGCCAGGGTCGGATTGACGTATTTTGTTCCAACGCTGGCGCCGGTGGCTCTGGGGTCTTGACCGATGCACCTAACGACGTCTGGCAAGCCCAGTGGGACCTACATGTCATGTCGCACATCTACGCGGCTCGTGCCGTGTTGCCATCCATGATCGAACGGGGCGACGGTTACCTGCTCAATACCGCCTCAGCCGCGGGCCTGTTGGCCGCCATGGGCTCTGGCCCTTACACTGTCACCAAGGCCGCCGCGGTGAAATTTGCTGAGTTCCTCGCCATTACTCACGGCGATGATGGCATCAGGGTGTCTGTACTTTGCCCGCAAGGCGTCAACACAGCCATGGCCCCCAGAAGCCTGGGTGATGGTCAAACAGACGGCATCATCGAACCTGAGCAACTTGCACAGACCGTATTACAGACCCTGCGTGAAGAACGCTTCTATGTGTTGCCTCATCCTGAAGTTGAGGACTATGTGCGCCGCAAGGGTGACGACATTGATCGCTGGTTAGGGGGTATGCGCCGCTTGCGACGCAAGTCCCTGTAAAACGCGGTTAGTGAGCGCCGTGACGCAGCACCTGAACATAGGTTCGAGTGCCCTGTACCAGGTTGGCCACTGATATTTTTTCGTTCGTCCCATGGAATCCAGTGAGATCGCTGCTGGTCACTACCATGGGATTAAACCGGAATGAATTATCCGCAACCTGACTATAGTGAACGCTGTCAGATGCCGCGATCATCAGTCCCGGCACAATTAACACGTCCCCGTAAACTTCCTGCACCGCTTGCCCGATAAGTTTAAAGCCGGCAGAGTCTTTATCTGACACCGCTGATGCGCCACGACCACCACCCCCGCTGACACTCACTGAAACATTCTCGTTACCCACAAGCCCTGTTACATAATCCACCACTCCCTGCACACTGTCTCGCGGATGGACTCGAAAATTGACGATGGCCGTGGCCTCTATCGGCAGCACATTAGCTTTGATGCTCGCACTTAACATGGTGGGCGCGGTGGTGGTGCGCAACATAGCATTGGTAAAAGTTTGCTTCGCTAGTTGCTCTTCGAGGATATTGCCGAATAACCAACGATTGGCAAACATCATGCGCGCCACAAAGGGCATGTCACGACTGATCACATCAAACATATCGAGACTCAAGCCTTCCAGACCACCGGGCACAGGCTGGTTCTCAAGCTTGGTAATGGCCTCCGCCAGAATCCCCACAGCGGTATGCTGGGGCGGCATGGACGAGTGGCCACCAACCCCCTTGGCGACGACGGCGAGGGTCACGCTACCTTTTTCAGCGACGTTAATCGCCGCCATTAAGCGCTCAACGCCCGGCAACATCTTGTCGAACAAAAACGAACCCTCATCCAGGCTCCAGGCCAATTGCACCTTTGCCTGCGCCAGGTATTCTGTTACCGCGGCGGCGCCGGCGCCCCCGCCTCGTTCCTCATCATGACCGAAGCTGAAATACACTGTACGCTCAGGCGCAAAGTCTTGCTGGATCAGCCAAGTCGCGGCTTCCAGCATGGCCACCACAGCACTTTTATCGTCTAGCGCCCCCCGCCCCCAGATCACACCATCATGAACTTCGCCGCCAAAGGGTGGGTGCAACCAGAGGTCTTCGGTACCGGGAATCACTGGCACCACATCATAGTGCCCCGTGAGCAGGATGGGTTGCAGGGTCGGATCACTGCCCTGCCACTTGTACAGTAGTGTGTACTCCAGCTGTTCCAGGGTCATCACCTGATTCACTTCGGGATAGGTTGCCTTGACCCAGTCAATGAAAGCCCTAAACACCTGCACATTGCCTTCGCTGGCGGTCTCGAAAGACACCGTTGGCATCTGAATAGCTTGGGATAGATGCGCGGCAATCAGCGCTTCATCTACCGCAACATCAATTGGCTGCACAGCCGCCTCGGTGGCCGGCTGGTGGAGCATCGTTCTGGCCACCACAATCACCACGAGCAAGGCGACAAAGCCCAGAAGAATCTTAAGAATATTGCGCATACAACGGTCCTGGCCCTGAGGCTTGATGAGGCAAAAAGTAAACCATAGTTTAACTTAAGAGCAAAGCGTCAAAATGTCGCGCAAGCCCAAGGGTATTTGGCAACGCCACCATTGAGACGCTGACCGGCACTAAGCTTGCCCCGCGATGCTCAAATTAGGCATCAACTAGAACCAATAACTAGAACCAATAACTAGAACCAATAATCAGTGACGCACCGGCCATCCTGCGGCAGGTCTAAAAACCGATCGAACCCGTCGAAATGGCGGATGGGAATGTGTGCGATCGGCTCAGGCTCCGTCAGTCTCAAATTGACGGCAATACGGTGCCCGCCTTCTGCATCTGATTGAATCGCCCGCCAATAAGCGACACAGCCACACTGTCCACAGAAATGAAATGCCAGTGACTCATCACGGATGTAGAGCTTCGTCGGACCGGCAACCTTCACGCCTTGATTCTCATAATCATAGGCCCAGAGCGCACCATAGCGCCTACAGACCGTGCAGTTACAGGCTGTTGCTGACTCAGGTAGGCGGTTGAAGGACCAGGTGACGATGCCGCAATGGCAGGACCCATGAATCATTTGAACTTCTCCTATGATTGAACGGCTTCGAAGCACCAGGATGGCAAAAGTTCACCTCGTGCTGGGCTTCGCCAATTTCGAGTAGGTCTCATCAGCGGCGAAAATCAGGTGGTCTTCGACCCCATTTTCTCGGTCAGTGTTAATGCGGGCATAATCGGCGGAGGTCATCATCTCCAAGAAAGCCGCTTTCGAGGGATACTGCACCAGCACAATCCAGTCCCAACGGCCCGCGTCCGCCACGCCAAACGCCATCGCCGCCACACGTCCGGCCCACAACACTGTGCCACCGACTTTTCGCAACAACGGCATATCAGCTTTACTATAACGACTGTAAGCATCCCAGCCCGACCCGTCGCCATCTAAAGAATGTTCGCGAAAGCGGACCAGATTCACCATAACAATGGGGTCTTTGTCAGGCAGTGAAGCTAATAATTCTGCGTGGAGTAACTCGCGTAATTCGGCCATGAACTGTCTCCGTCATTAATTTTTCTGCGCACCACGCCCTTAACTTGCCAGGAACTTCAGCAGGGCTTGATTGAATATTTCGGGTTGATCCATGAGCGGCAAATGTCCTGCCCCTGGAATAGACTGAAAGCTGGCGTTCGGCATCTTCTCGGCTGCGGCTTGACCATGACTCATGGGAAAAAAATTGTCATCCTCGCCCCATACAATCAGGGTTTGATGGTCAATACACTGCAGTTCCGCCTCAGCCATTGGCGCCACCGCGGCGCCCCGGCCCTGAGAAAAAGCCTGTTTACCGCCCAGCTTCTTCAGCACCTCTACGGAATAGTGCCGATGGGCAGGCGCCCGCTTGGCCGTATCATTGAGCAGAAACCGTGATTGAAACCGACTGGCCGCATTTGACGGCAACAGGTTCATCCACAACATGGAGATAAATGACAGTAACGACGGTTGCGCACCCAAGGCAGCAGAGTCAACCAGCACCAGCTTGCCTACCAACGCTGGATTTTCCAGTGCCAGCTGCAGCGCGATGGCACCACCCTGAGACAAGCCCACGATGTGCGCTCTTGCGATACCCAACGCCAGCATAAAGTCGCGCAGCCAAGCGGCAAAAAATGGTCTGTCATAAGCCCCATCAGGCTTATCAGATTCGCCGTAGCCGATGATATCCGGAACAATTACTCGATATTTTTCTGCCAAGGCTCCCAGCGACGGATACCATGTCACCGCGCCCGCGCCCGCGCCATGCAGACAAATAACCGCTGGGCCGTTGCCTGCCTGAAGGTACGCGGTCTTGACGGTGCCAACAGTAATGTCTAGTTGTTCAACCGGCACCGCTGAGGGTGCTTTGATCAAATCGATGAGGGTTTGTCGGTAACTCATATTTCCATCCCTTGATGACGACGCTATCCATTAGCGCTTTATCTATTAGCGCTGTGTTGATTAGCGACTAGCAGGCGATCCTTTGCACCTATCCACTGCACTTATCCACTGCACTTATCCACTATACCCATGTAAATCGTGAATCGTGAATCGTGAATCATCGCTATATTAGAGCTGGCCCACAATCGACCGAAAAAACTCAAAGCTCTCCAATTCCCGATAGGATGACTCATCATTTGTCAGTCCATACTTCGGGTTGGCAGACAGCTTGACGATCACCACATTTCGTCGCGGGTTGACGAAAACAAATTGGTTGTAGACTCCGATTGCCGAAAACTCACCTTCGTCACTGACCGGTAGCCACCATTGGTAACCATAAGATACCGGAAATTCAGGATGGGCTGTCGCCAACAGGTGTGGCGCATCAGCGATCAACGAGTCTCGCACCCAAGATTCGGGCACAATCTGCTGCCCCTGCCACTTGCCCTGCTGAAGATACAACTGGCCGAGTTTCGCATAATCCCGGGCCGTCACCTGCAAACCACCAGCCGCCATTTCCACGCCAGCATCGTCGGTGATCCAGTAGGCATCATGTTCCATGCCCAGCGGCCCCCAAAGCTTGATCTGCGCATACTGTGACATGGACATACCCGTCGCTCGAGCCAGCAGCATACCCAGCGCCTGAGTGTCGGTGGAATTATAATAATTGTAGGTTCCCGGTGGCTTTTCTCGCTCGAGGCTTGCGGTGAAATCATCGAAGGAGCTACCCGTTGCCATCACTGCACCATAGCGCATAATATCTGAGTTCGGATCACTGTAGTCCTCGTTCCAACGCGCACCAGAAGACATCTGCAGCACATCCTTGATACGCACTCCGTCGTAAGCAGAGCCCAGCAACTCGGGTACATAGATGGTAATTGGCGCTTCAACCCCGGTGATCAACTGTTCATCGATCGCAATACCAATAAGGGCCGAGACAAAACTCTTAGCCACCGACATGGACATCCAATTCACATCAACGCCACCGGTCAACCAGTAGTCTTCATAACGAATTTCGCCATCCTGGATCACCAGCAACGCCACTGTCCGGGTGTCATCAAGAAATTGGGCCATCTCATAATTCTCGCCTTCATAGGCGTAACTGTCAGGCAATGTCATCGCCTTGCCGACAGGGAACCGGTGAGGACTTGGTCCCGCCTTGATAGTTCGTGTCGGAAACACTGTTTTTAAACGATTGAAAAACTCATATTGTTCAGCTCCCGTGAACAGGGAGCCGACGAAGGTGATGCGCTCATCAGCCGGTTTTTTATCGTCGGGTAAAAAACTCAGTGCCACGTAAATAGTCAGACAAAGAATCACCATGCCACTTATATATTTCAACATCTTTGAACTCCAGGTTCGGTATGGACTACCGAGGTCAACACACAAATGATCAGCAGCGAGTCTCACACGCCTTGACTCAATTTTCTATACTCAAAGTATAAGACGAATAAAAGCCCTTTTTGCCTGAGTCCAGCAGTAGTTAGCTGTCAGTAGCCCGCCTCATAGCCGTTTAATCGCCCAAAATTCACCCTAAGTTACACGCCCGTGGAGAAAATCCATCCGCATTTTCTCCACAAACATCTCCATTACGATCCCCAGGCATAGCGCGGTCGGGCCGCTGTTACCCAGCGCAGCAAGTCGAGAAAAACAGTTGATTTTTGGGCATCAGTGAAACAAGCCCGCTTGCATACCGGCTGGCGGTGCCCGACTCTCGGGCAACGGGTTAGGCTCGCTTGCTTTGTCTTTTTGCTTCAAGTCATCAAGGATCTTCTTGATCACCAGCGGGCCTTCAATACAGGCAATGACTTTCATGGCGCCGCCTCACTCAGTGCATGTTTCAATATCGATGTTGAAGACGCGTTTCAGTCGCTGTGCCCAGGTCATGGCCGCGCGGCGTTCGGTGGGCGTTTGGTCTTGCGCCTCATCGAGGGCTTGGGGCTTGGGGCTTGCTGCCTTTACCACGCTTGGCGGACGTCACCAACGTACGATATTTACTGTTGGGAGCAAACACCCCGTGGAAACGGGTGAGGTTGACTCGCGGCTTCGGCACCAGCGCCGCCAATTTTACAATGAAGTCCGCCCCCACCTTTTGCAGCAATTTGAAACAGTCGGGGGATTACCGAGTGACCGACACCTCGCCAGAGAAAATCGTGCATTGCCAGCTCTCCACCGTTAGCCTATTGCCTTTTAATGGAAAATGAACGGTACTAGAGTAGTGAATTCATGAACGATTGGATTTGTGCTATAAAAGTGACTTTAGTTCGTCGATTTACCTCGCCTTGGACTCAACACCTATGAACACGGCCTTTCCCGAACAGTTTTTTCAACGCCAGGATGAATCAGCGGACGAGAACTTTTACAGCCAACCTCGTTTCGTGACTCACATTGACGACGCCACCATTAGCAGCCTGACTGAGTTTTACCGTGAGCAGATTGCGCCTGGAAGTCGCGTACTTGACCTCATGTCATCATGGATTTCTCATCTACCTGAGGGCGTCGGTTACGCTCATGTTTCTGGACTTGGTATGAACGCTGCTGAGCTTGAGGCAAATCCGCGGCTTAATCATTATTGCGTGCAGGATCTGAACATCACCCCGACCTTACCTTTTGCCGACAATTCTTTTGATGCAGTGTTAATCGCTGTTTCTATTCAGTATCTGGTAAAACCTGTGGACATCATGACTGAGATAAACCGCTGCTTGATCACAGGTGGACAGTGCATCGTTGCCATGTCACACAGACTCTTTCCCACAAAAGCCATTCATGCCTTCCATGTACTTCCACCTGCAGATCGATGCCGGCTTGTTGCAACCTATATGGAAAAAAGTGGACTGACAGGAATTGAAGCGTTGGATCATTCTCCTCAGACGGGAGACCCACTGTGGATAGTGCGGGGTTACTGCAGCTAAATAAATGATAAGAACAGACCCAATCTAAATAGGCATAATGCTACCAACCATCTCCAAAAAGCGTCTGTTTTAGGGACCGATCTACAATTCTTTTTGGTAACTCATATTGCTGTCGGTATTAAGGGCGGGGGGGCAAGTTTGATCGTGATATATAAAAAAAATCGCCGCATGAGATTGATCAAAAACCTTTGTGGATTTGCGATTACCGCTATGGCCACCGCCTGTGGGGGCGGAAGCGGAGGTGGATCTAGCGAAATCAGTGCTGCCAGACAAGTCCAAAGCAACCAACCTCCTGTAGCCTTAATTGACGCATTGGCTACTGATTTTATTGCTGGGAAGACTATAAAACTCTCATCTACCTCGAGCACGGATGATGATGGAGATAATCTAGCAGCAAAATGGCGGCTCGACTCGCCAGCGGGAAGTTACGCCAAGCTTAGATCTGTAGATATCAGTTCGGTTGAATTTGAGCCAGATATGGCTGACACATTTACAGTTTACCTGGAAGTCTCTGATGGGCGAGGTGGGTTAGGTCGGACTTCTCTGATCATCACACCATCACTACCTGTAGCAGACCCATTACCAAACTTTGTGAGCACTGCCCCGCCAGCCCCAACCTTAAAAGACAGAACGGATGCTGTCCGCTTGCTTTATCAAGGCACCTTTGGGCCAAGAGATGGCGATATTGACGCCTTGATTGAGCAAGGTGGTGATGCCTGGTTTAAAGAACAAATTTCTATAGAGCCTTATTTTTACACCGCTGCCTGGGCGTCAATAGCTACAGAGTTCGATGACATTGACAGTGGCGAAAATGCTAATTTTAAACAACTGAGCCATGAGACCTTCATGCTTAATGCGCTCACTAAGCCAGATCAGTTGCGTCAGCGCATGACGTACGCATTAAGTCAGCTATTTGTTATTTCTGATCGATTTGATTTCGCAGGCCATGACCAATTGATCATGGGCTACGTCGATACTTTGCATCGTAATGCCTTTGGCAATTACAGGGATCTGCTACGTGATGTGACTTTGCACCCGGCTATGGGTATGTATCTAGCAATGCTTGGTAATGAAAAGGCCGACCCGGAAAGGAACATCCGACCTGATGAAAACTTTGCCAGGGAGGTTATGCAGTTATTTACAGTCGGTTTACAACTTCTCAACCAAGATGGCAGCCCGATACTCGACGAGGCAACGGATCTGCCAAGACAGACCTATAGTCCACTAGACGTGCAAAATTATGCTGCCGCTTTTACCGGTTGGTATTTTGCAGACCAGGAATCTTACAAATTTGGTGATACGTTTCATTCGATAGACTGGCAAGACCGGTTAGCGCCCATGACAGCCTACGAAGAATTCCATCAAAAAACAGCAAAAAAACTTTTACGCAATTATTATGTGCCAGCCGGGGCATCACCACGTGACAGTCTTGAGGTGACGATCGACAGTCTATTTTACCACCCTAATTTGGGGCCTTTTGTCGCTCGCCACCTGATCAAAAAT